>Ga0247841_10000123_pt1 | contig 203826 bp, 183 predicted proteins | sample LaCruzMarch2015__2_FD_192410 | JGI IMG/M metagenome (GOLD analysis project Ga0247841, IMG submission 192410) | Freshwater microbial communities from meromictic Lake La Cruz, Castile-La Mancha, Spain - LaCruzMarch2015_18m | ecosystem: Environmental > Aquatic > Freshwater > Lake | place: Spain... | reverse complement strand
TGAGCGAGGAATCCTGCGGGAAGTGCACCCCCTGCCGCGAGGGTACCGAAGTAATGCTGGAGATACTGGGCAGGCTGACCAGGGGGGAGGGCGCCTCGGGAGACATAAGCAAATTGGAGGACCTTGCACGGGCGATGGCACTGGCATCGCTGTGCGGGCTGGGACAGGCGGCGGCGGTGCCCGTGCTGGATTCATTGAAACATTTCAGTCAAGAGTATGTGGACCGCATTGAGCAATCCATGTACCTCAGAAGCTACCTGGGCAGTGAATTGTATACAGCCAAGGAGGCAGTAAGATGACCAAGCAGTCAGAAATCGAAGCGGAACGAATGGTGGAGATGTTCGATAACCTGGGAGCGGACAAATATCCGCTAAAGGAATTTAAACATATAGGTAAGAAAGGGCCGCGCCGGCTGGACGGCCTGGCCAAGGCTTCCGGGCAGGCAGATTACACTATGGATATCCAGTTGCCCGGCATGCTGTATATGCGATTCCTGGTGTCTCCTTACCCGCATGCAAAAATACTCAAGATGGACACCGGCAAGGCCGAAAAGCTGCCGGGAGTCAGGTACATACTGCGGTATGACGATCCCGGGTTGCCTGAAACGGATTACGTGGGTTTAATACCGGTTTTTCAGAACGAGGCGCCACTCGATAGTGTAGCGCACTTTGAGGGACAGCCACTGGGCGCAGCCGTGGCAGCGGATACCGAGGCCATTGCGGAAGAGGCACTTTCTCTCATCGAAATCGAGTGGGAGGAACGGCCTTTCATGCTCGATCCTGTGGCGGCCAGCGAACCGGGAGCGCTGCTTACCTTTCCCGAACGCTATGCAGACGGTAACTACTGGAACAGGGGGGTCTTAGACGAGCTTGTACACGGAGATGTCAAGAAGGGGTTTGCTGAGGCAGACAAGGTAATTGAATTCGAGATCACCCGCAACGGCCATACCTGGATAAGTCCGGAGCGACCCTGCGGCGTCTGGCGATGGAACGGTGACTACCCGGAGGCCTGGCTGAAGCACCAGCGGCCCTACCTGGCCAAGCACCATATCGCCAGATGGTTCGGCGGGATGCCGATGGACAAAATCGAGTTGCATACGCCGTACCAGAGTGCAGCCTTCGGCGGCTGGAGCCATATCGATTGGGACCTGGGTGGGCTCTACTGCGCTGCCGTGGTTTCGAGGAGAACGAAAAGGCCGGTGAAATATATCTTCACCCGCAGGGAGGATTTTTTCGGCAGCTCGATGGACGAGGGTGTTTATTTCATGAAAGTCGGGTTTAAAAATGATGGCACAATTACCGCCGTGGACGCGACTTCGTATCACAACAATGCTACCACGCCGTGTTTCAGCGCAGTGTTGCATATGCATGACAACACAAGGATTCCCCATCTCAAGGCAAAGACCAAGTCCGTCTGGGTTAACAAAGGCCCCTCGGTTGCTGTGCGTTGCGAGATGCTTGTGCCTGTACTGCCCCAGACCATGGTCATGGACCGTGTGGCTGGTGAGTTGGGGATGGATCCCATAGAAGTAGCGCTGAAGAACGACGGCTGCACGGGCCATGATATGAACTGGCTCAACGAGCAGAAGAAGGAGCGCGGCTTCGAAGTGCGCGACAGCCTGAAGGAGTGCATTGAGAAGGGAAAGGCGATGTTCAAATGGGATGAATCCTGGCATAAGCCCGCTACCAGGAGGCTCCCCAACGGCCGCATGCACGGCGTCGGCTTCACCTGGACCCATGAGTGGTGTGACTCGGCGGGTAGTGGGGAGGTCGCCATCCGCATCGAGCGCAACGACGGGACGGCCACGCTACTGGGGACGCGCTCAGACCAAGGCGTTGACGCAGAAAATTCATACTGCCAGATTGCAGCGGATGAACTGGGCTTCCGCCTCGAGGATGTGCAATATAACACGCGTTTCGATCCCGGCTTCCATTCCATGTCGCCGGACTCCTCAGTTGCTATGTCGATCAACGGCTGGGCGGTGCGCCATGCGGCTAGGATACTGAAACAGAAGATACTCGAATCTGCCACCAGTCCAAGCTCACCCTCACAGAGAGGGAGCTACGCGCCGGCTTTCCCCAATACGAAGCCGGAAGAGCTGGATATCAAGGACAGCGTCATTTTTGTTAAATCAGACCCCTCACGGGAGATAAGCATGGCCGATTTCGCCAGGCCATCGGGCACGCAGGGCGTGCTGAGCACCGTTGAGGTGTTTGGGGCAAGGACCGGTTGGACGGAACCCCTCTTTGCCCACGCTTACCATGTCCAGTATGGCGAGTACAATCCCAATAACCCGAGGCCGCGGCTATGCCGCCAGGCACATTTTATGGAAGTCGAGGTCGATCCCGAGACCGGCGAGATCTTCGTCACCAAGGTCGTGAACGTCAACGATGTCGGCAAGGTAATCAACAGGATGAGCTGCGAGGGGCAGCAGTATGGCGGCAGCATCATGGGGATCAGTCGAGGCAAGTTAGAGGAAATGATTCACGATCCGGTCACCGGCGTAATGCTCAACGGTAATTTAATCGACTATAAAATAGCCACCATCAAGGATGTGGGACCTATTGGCACCATGCTGGTGGAGAGTGGTATGGGCTACGGTCCCTACGGGGTTGTGGGTATCGGTGAGGACATCGCTACGGTGGTCCCAGGTCTGCTGGCCCCGGCGGTCTACAATGCCATCGGGGTCTGGATCTACGATTTCCCCATCACCCCGGATAGAGTATTGAAAGCACTGGGCAAGATATAGTGATGAATTTCATGCATACAGTTGTAAGAGGAGGGCCGGAGCATGGCTGAAAAGAGCAAAAAGTACGTATGTCCTTATTGCGGTGAAGAGTTTGATGCCGCGGAGGGATTGAAAGGACACGTTTTCAAGACGCACAAGGGGCATGGCCTGCCCGTCTCGGAAGGCGGGATAAAGCTAACCGTTAATAAATCCGAATATACGTTGCAGGTGAAGCCAAACTGGACGCTGTATTATCTAATCCACGATGTACTGGGCCTGACCGGCAGCAAGCAGTTCTGCGACCGGGGGGCGTGCGGGTCTTGCTCAGTGATTATGGATGGCAAGCCTGTCCTCTCATGCATGATGCTGGCCGCAGAATGCGATGGTAAGGTCATAGAAACAGTTGAGGGGATAGCGGCCGACGGGCATCCCCTGATCGAGTCCTATGTTATAAATCACGCCATGCAGTGCGGCTACTGCACACCGGGATTCGTGGTGACTTCCAAGGCACTATTAGACGGCAACTCGGACCCGACCGAGGAGGAGATCATAGAGGCCCTGGCGGGCAATATCTGCCGCTGCGGCACCTACCCGCAGCACATCATAGCCATTAAAGAGACTGCGGCGAAGCTCCGGGTTGAAAAATCTGCAGGCAAGGGGGCGAAGTGAAAGAATTCAAACATTTCAATGCATACAGTGTAGACGAGGCAGTATCCCTGCTAAAGCGCTACGGCGACAGGGCCTGTGTTATAGCGGGCGGCACCGATGTCCTGGGCAAGATGAAGGATGCCATACTACCCACTTACCCGGAAGCCCTGGTCAATCTTAAGACCATCCCGGGACTGAGCTCTATCAGTAAATCTAACGGCGCGCTTAAGATTGGGGCGCTGACGACGCTGAGCGAGATTGCCCATAGCGACCTGGTGCGGGCGCATGCCCCGGCCCTGGCGCAGGCTGCCTGCAGGACCGCCTCTCCGCATATCAGGAACATGGGAACGATCGGTGGCAATATCTGCCAGGATATAAGGTGCTGGTATTACCGCAACCAGAACAACAGGTTCTCATGCCTGCGCAAAAAGGGCGGCAGGTGCTATGCCATCAAGGGTGACAACCGATATCACTCCATCTTCGGCGGCAGCGTCTCCGGCGGCTGCTTCGCGGTCCATCCCAGCGATACAGCGCCCGCGCTGGTTGCGCTGGACGCTAAAATCGTGACCTCGAGCCGCACCATCGACGCCGAGAACTTCTTCGAGGTTAAGCCCATCAAGACCACGGTGCTGGCTCCGGATGAGATCGTCACTGAAATCCAGGTACCCACTCCTGCCGGGACAGCTAAAAGCGCGTTCCTTAAGTTCGCGCTGAGACAATCTATCGACTTCCCCATTGTGAACTGCGCTGCCATGATCACTTTTAAGGATGATAAGGTTGCCGCTGCCAGGATATGCCTTAACGCGGTACACGTGATCCCTTACAGGGCGGTCCAGGCCGAGCAGGCGATTATCGGCAAGGTAATAGATGAAGCACTTGCAGAGGAGGCGGGCAAAGCCGCTGTATCGGGAGCCAAACCGCTGGAGCACAACAAGTACATGGTCGCGGTGGCAAAGACCATGGTGAAAAGAGCTATTCTTACTTGTGCTGGCAGTAACGAGTATCTTTTCACGTGAATCAATTCCGGAGGTGTACTTGAAATGTTGTTCTCGCTATTGCTCGACATTCTGAATTTTGCTATCGGGATATGCGCAAAAACCAACAAGTCTTGCAAGGATATGATCAGCATCCGCAACTCTGCCTATGTGATAATGACCAGGGATAGGAAAAGGGGAAGGCGCTACCTTTTCAGATACGGTAAATATTCATCTGATAAAGTGCTCAAGGACTATGATATGGCCCTGGTGTTCGAGAATGCCGACATCGGGTTTAAGACCCTGGCATTGGGTGGGGACAATGGAGTGCAGGAAGCCATCAACAACTGGACCCTGAAGATCTGGGGAGACGATATGCATATGATCTGGTTCGGCATCATAATGGGGATGGCCATGGGTGGCATGAAAAGGAAATGAGGCCATTTATCCATCGCCCAGGCGATACCAAATTCGGCGTTAAGGAGGGAAGAAGATAGTGGAAACATACAAAATATACAAGTATAGGTGGATAATTCTGGCTGTCTACATGTATGTCCAAGCCATTAACCAGGTGTATTGTCTGAATTTTGCTGCCGTTGGCAGCTACATCCAGGAAAACATGAACATATCTGCGATGCAGATTGGATCTCTGGTGATGGCCTTTAACTTTGTAATGGTCTTGCTTACCATTCCAGTCGGCCTGCTTATCGATAGAAAAGGATTCAAATACTGCCTTGGCATTGGCGCGCTTTTTTCCGGTATATTTGCCATGCTCCGGTTGGTGAATCCCGAGTCATATAATTGGTTGCTGATTTGCCAAATAGGAATTGGCATAGGACAGCCTTTTATAGTTAACGGCGTTACCAAGCTTGCCGTAACGTGGTTTCCACAAAAAGAAGAGGCCACCGCGGTGGGGCTTGGTACCATGGCACTGTTCCTTGGCATGATGATCGCACTCGGAGCCACTCCAATCATGGTGGAAACACTTGGATTTCAATCTATGATTTTAATCTACGGCATCTTGGGGGCTGCCGGTGTACTGCTTGTCTATGTTCTTGTAAGGGCTAAACCTGAGACACCTCCAGGCAAAATAGAAGTGGTAGAACAAATCTCAAACTGGGAAGGGATTAAGAGTATTCTGAAGATCAGGAATTTCGTAATCCTGGGTTTCATAACCCTAATAGGTTCCGGATTTTTCATCGGATTCTCTTCCTGGTTGGAAATGATACTAAATGAGTTGCATCAGATTTCAATGGTCGATGCAGGTACCATAGGCGCGGTGCTAATGCTCAGCGCCATAATCGGCTGCGTAATCGTCCCCATGATCTCAGATAAAATCATGAAGAGGAAGCCCTTTGTACTTGTGGCCTGTGCGGCAGGGATGGTATGTATGATTCTTGCGATAATTGCCAATGGGTATGTAATGAACATGATCAATATCATAATACTGGGCTTCCTTCTGGTTTCTGTACTGCCTATATTATTTACAATGGCTACCGAGATGGTAGGGGCCAGGTTTGCCGGAATTTCTATGGCATATCTACAGCTTTTATCACAAATCGCAGGTATAGCTGTTGTCTTCACGGTCGAAGCCCTGCATGGGGCAACTGGCAGCTACGTTGTACCGCTGGCATCCCTGGCAATACTAATGATTGCGGGCTTCGTACTGGCAACTCAGCTAAAAGAAACGGCCAGAAAGCAGGAGGTCATGACAACCGACTCTACTGCATGAATATTGACCTATCATAAATAGTGCGCGCATGAAAATAAGGATCGAGTACAGCAAGCTCATTAAAATTGAGAATTGCGCCAGCAATTCCTTAATCGAGGTGCCGGATAACTGCACGGTTCGAGGCCTGCTTTCATTCCTGAAATTGCCGGCCTACCTTCAGAAGGCTGTGATAGTCTGCGTCAATGATGAGGCCACCTGGAGCTCAACCGTCCTGAAGGAAAATTGTTCAGTAAAGCTGTATCCCATGATGAGCGGCGGCTGAATGAGCGTAGCGCGGCAATCTTAAGGATAGCCATGTTATTTAGCTCCTCATACTGACGTAAAAAAGAAGGCACTGCTCGCTTCAAGTCAATACAAACTCATCGCCTGTGGTACGTGTTCCGGTGGACGCACCAGCTTCATGGTGTGAGCACCGGCCTTGCATGTCACCACGCAGCTACCGCATCCGCGGCACACTTCGGGGTCGGTATAGGCCCGCTCTCCTTTCAGGCCGGGATATTCCTTCATGGTGTTAGCACTGAACTGGCATCGTTCCACGCAAACTTTGCAGCCACGGCATTTTTCGGGATCAACCTCGGACTGAAAGCGGCTTCGATCGGCGAAGCGCATGAAGAGGCAGCAGCAATAGTGGCAATTACAAAGGAGCTGGGTCACCTCCCGCTGGTTGATCGTACAATGAATAACGGGCAATTTGTCGAAACGCTCTACCACCTTTACAGCTTCTTCAAATGAGATTTTTTTCCCCATGCGCCTATCGAGGTTATACTGGGCTGTCCTGCCGAAGGTAATGCAAGATTCCTGGGGAACTTTACACCAGCGGTCTGTATGTGAGCGCTTGCATCCGCAAGGCAGCAGCACGATCAGGTCCTGTCCCTTCAGGATAGCATGCACATCTTCAAATGGCTGCAGTCCGGGTACATCCTTGACGGATGGCCAGCGTGGTATTAGTCTGCCCTCGCTTTGTTGGGGAGGCCTGTCTTTGGGAGATGGCTTGGCCATGGATCCTTCCTGTGCGCCCCAGAGGTCATAGAAGATGCTGCCGTATTTATCATCATAGTTGGAATTACCAAGGGCAGCGTCATGAAGTTGCAGGAAGGTACGTGCCATGGCCGGGCCCTTTTTCGTGGGGAAAAGTAACCCCTTTTCGAATAGCTCGTGAATATGTTTGTCAACAAGCGTCTTCTCCATGTTCAGCCTGGAGGCAAATGCCTCTGAGACCTCAAGTGACCTTCCGGTACCGGGTGGCAGATCAGGGTCGGGCAGAGCAGCAACGATGCGTGCCTGCTCGTGATTTGCCATCATAGCGATAATGCGGGGCATGAATTCCTTATCAAATGGGGACAATTTAACCGCGAGGTCATAATATATTTGGTCGACAGTGAACTTATTGCTTTCCACTCTTTCCTTAAGCTTACTATAAATCGCCTGTGGATCTGTTGGTTTCATCGGTTTATAACTCCTTCATAAAATGTGCGGCTTGCACAATTAAAATGTGGTTACCAAACGCTTAACACGCACCGGCACTTAACGCAACTACGCCGTTAACTTCTCCTCTGCTTCGGCTAGTGTGGCATCGGCCACCTTTTTAAGGTTGGCGTCAAGGTCGATGCCCTTCCCTCTGAGATAGGATTTGCGACTGATATACCAGATTGCGCCCAGCGCGAGAACGCCGAGAAAGACGAAGACGACCCATGGCACCTTTGTCGGGTTGCCCTGGGCGTCCATCGTATCCAGCAATATGCCCATGAGCAGAAGGAAGACGGATGTTATGACTGCGCCCAGAAAGGTGAACAACCTCCAGAACGGGTTGAACTTTATAAGAGATTTTGAATAAAGCTCAGGCAGCTTCTGTGGTATTTTATATACACTCCAGGCCAATACGATTGTGATTGTCACCACCGCCAGTACCGCCGCCAGCGCATATTTGTCGATTGTGGCCGCCAGAAGTATGCCAAGGATGCTGATGATTGTGATTATGAGTATGGCTAAGTCGGCCGACTTGAACCTTGGGTTGAGGTGGGCCACAGACTTGGGCAGGAGCCCGTCGCGCGCCCAGGCCACCAGATCACGTGCACAAGCCCACATTGTGCCATTTATGGAGGTGAGTATGGCGCCCATACACGCTATGAAGACAATGTAAATACCTATGCTCGGCATAATTCTGCCGGCATCGACCATGACGGCCGTGTTGCCGATCTTTGCAACGTCCTGCCAGTTCATACTGGCCACCAGGCCATAAGCCTGAAGGACGTAAAGTAAAAGTATAGCGGTGAAAGCGATAATCAGCGCCAGCGGTAGGTTGCGCCTGGGCTTCTTTACATCGCCTCCGATATCGGCCAGTGCTATCAACCCCGACCACAACATACAGCCGAGCACCATCACTACGACAAACATGATCGCCCCTTTGGGGAAGAGCGGCGATAGGTTGACCGGGTTTACGTTAACAGCGCCGACTATACCGAAGATGACCATGCCGATCACCATGAACAGGAACAATATCACCTGCATCCAAGAGGTTACGCTTACACCAAAGAAATTGACCATAGCGAAGAATAGAACGATCCCAATGGCCAAGATTTCAGGGCTAAACGAAAATATCGGGTTGAACGATTGGATAAACGCAGTTACATACTGGGCAAAGCCCACCGCCATCAACACATTGCCCGCCATCAACGCAAGCACTGCTGCGAAGGCGACGATGCTCCCCCACGCAGCTCCCGCTACTCTTGTTATAGTCACATAATTGGCACCGGTCACCGGCAGCGTGCCGGTCAACTGTATCTCGAACAGCACTATAAAGATCGACGGTATGCCGGCCACTGCCACGGCCAGATATATGCTGGGTCCGGTCATGCCGGTCATGATGGGCAGCAGCACGAATATCCCCGCGCCGATAGTCAGTCCCACGATCATAGAGACCGCTTCGAACAGGCCTATTTTCCTCTGCATGATTTCAGTTTTCTGTTCTGACAATTCCAACCTCCTTTACCAACATACCATTCAGCGTCGCTACTTGCATATACGTGGGATTTGTCTGGTGCACTTCCCTTCTCAGATGTAATCGTCAGTGGTAATGATTAACCGGTGTTAAAATAATTTATTAGGTTTGCATGTCTTTCACAACTTCTTTCGCCGCAGAAAGAATCTTTTTGACATCTTCTTCAGTATGGGCTGCTCCAATATGTGGCGCTCCTGTCGGCGGAGTGAATATTCCTCTGCTGATCATGCCGATAAGAAATAGCCAAAGTTTCAGCATATCTCCCTTACAGAAATCACGTGCAGTTAATGGTGCATGTTCGGCAAAGTGAGGCAAGAAGCCTCTCCACTGCCCAAATAATTCACCGGTAATGTGACAGGGAATGTTTGCATCAGCAAATATTTGCTTTAATCCGTTGGCTGTCTTAAACGCCAGTTCATTGACTTGTTTGTAATATGCCCCCTTTTCCAGCTCTTTCAACATAGCCAATCCAGCTGTAACACTTATGTAGTGTCCAGAGATTGAACCGGCGGAATATACTTTCTTTTCCTGCCTATCCAGCGAAATGACACCCATAACGTCTTTTCTCCCACCGAATACACCCAGAGGGTAACCTCCCCCCGCTGGCTTTGCCAGCATAGTTAGATCAGGTACAATGCCATACAACTCCTGGGCGCCACCGAGTCCAAGGCGAAGTCCTGTAACAACCTCATCAAATAGCAGCAATATTCCATGTTTTTTTGTTACTTCTCGTAAAGCTTTGATATATCCAACATCAGCGGGGACAAGCCCGGAATGTCCCAGGGCTGTCTCAATCATAACTGCCGCAAGGTCAGGCGCATTTTTCTCAATTAACTTAACCGATGCTTCTGTATTGTTGTAGGGCAGTATCAGAACTGACTCCAGCATGTGCTTGGGTAGTGCCGTACGCCATGGCACATTACGCGGTTGGTTTTCAGGTCCGCATTCTTCCCCCGCAGGCTCAACTGAGATCATCATTTCCATGGCCTGACCATGGTAACCACCCTCGAGTTTTGCGATTTTGTCCTTACCGGTAAAACCCCTTGCCACGCGTATGGCTGCCTGGCAGGCTTCTGATCCACTTGGTTGGAAACGGATCACCTCCATACTTGGCATATGTTTTTTTATAATTCTGGCATATTCAATTTCATTTTCATATGGAACTGATGCGGGAATCCTGTTTTTTAAAGCCATATTTATGGCTTCGGTAATCGCCGGGTGACTGTGCCCCAACAAGACCGTGCCAGCGCCATTAAAGCAATCCACATATTCATTGCCATCGACGTCATATACCTTGGACCCTTCAGCACGCTCAATGTAGACCGGATAGGGCTGATAGCATTGCATATCACCGCCACCGCCATCTTGCAATACTTGATTGGCACGTTCGTACATTTCTCGTGATTTCTTTGTTCTGGACAGGTACCTCTCTAAGATTTTAGCGTTCATCCCAATCATCGTTGACGACCTCCTAATATAAATTAGCCTGATGCCATTTTTACTGATAATTCGGCAAAATATTCATCCCGAATTTCGTGGTTGCATTCTCAACTAACCAATGACTAGGCGTAATTACACATGCTTACGATAATATTTATCAGTCAGTGGTAGTCAATACACCCCGCAAAACCTCCGTGCATCAGCCCACGAGCGACCAGAAAACCCACATCACACCAAACATATCTTCGGCCGAAATTATACCAAGTGAAGGTGAAATGTCAAGGTTTGTATTAGCGGGCAATTATTTCTTCTTTGGGTTCTTCTTCATGTGCAAGATTTCTCGCGCCTCTTTAGCTGTAGCAACTTCAAAATCCAATTCATGAGCGATTCTTACAGCTTTCTCCACGAGTTGCGCATTGGATTTGGCCAGCTCGCCGCGGCCGATATAAATATTGTCCTCCAGGCCGACGCGCACACTATCAGCGCCCAATAACATGGCCAACGTGATCATAGGGTATTCGTCCTTGCCGATGCCCAGCGCCTGCCACTTGGAATTCGGAAACATCTTCTTGCCTTCTTCAGCGATATACATTAGCTGCCTTGGTGTGGCAGGTTGGCCGCCGGCTACACCCAGCGGGTAATCGATATGAAAGACCATATTCCTGTCGAAAAGGCCTTCCTCGCAAAGCCTCATCGTATTGTACAGGTGGCTGATATCCCAGATTTCCAATTCCAGACCCCAACCCCTGTCCAGTGTGCCCTTGATAACTTTTCTCTGGAACGGGGGTGTATTGCTGAAAGTGGAGAAACCATACTGGCCGAGTGAGAAATCAAATGTGCCCATATTTACCGTGAGCATATCAGGCTCCGGCTTGATATCTAGCAGGGCAAGTTTCTGTTCGTCGGTGGGCACCATCATCTGGCCAGTTTTAAAGTCCACCCAGAAGCCGATACCGCCTCCTGCCTCAATAACGATGTCGCATTTATCGCGGATACGCTGGACCATGTCGCCCCACACTTTAATATCGGGGGTAGACAGCATGGTTTTTGCATCCCTGGCGTGTATATGCACCAGTGATGCACCTGCATTATATGACCTGTAAGTTTCCTCCGCCACCTGCTCTGGAGTGATAGGAAGATAGGGTGTTTTCTTGCCCATATCGGGCACATTGGGCGTGTCCGTGTGCAGAGTGTTAGACCCTATGGGGCATACCTGTATGATGAGTTTCTTTGCCATTTAGTATAAATCCTCCTTATAACCTAAGGTCTATTTTGTATACGCGCGTACTTATATCATTGGCGGCAATGTCGATTTCAAAAAGGCAGCCAGCTTTTGAATTGACCGGTATCTGGGCTGTCGGTTAAATGGTATCTCTCAAGCGCCGCTAACTTTTAAGTGCCACCAACAATTGTTGCCCTACAACGTTTGCCTGCTCGTCATCTAGCAGATTTATTGATGGGATAACTAACATATCAATAAATGCCAACTCATCTACAACAAAGACACGCCGTTCACTATCTCTCAGCCTTTGCGCTACTTCAGAGGCGCTTCGACCCAATGTTGCCTGATGTAACCTGATCATAAGCAGGGGATAACTGCCTGGTACCAATTCATTTATTTCAGTCTCTACTCCAGAGACACTCCGAATGAGCCCGGCAATATGTTCGATCCGCCGGCGAAGCTGTTTTATGTCGCTAACGGATTTCTTCTCTGTCATGCGCTGTAAGGCCACCAGCAGACCTACGATGGACTCTTTACTGGCTTTCATGCCGCGGCCGATACCCTGTTGCGGTACCCCACGGAGTTTTTCTTTCGGAATGAGTGACGGTGGAGGATCCCACGTATCGAAGTTGATCATTGCCGTATCCATGTTCTGCAAAGCAGCAGATGCAATTAGATCACGTGGCCCGCATAGTATGCCGCTATTCTGGGGGCCTCTTATGCCCTTGCCTCCACTATAAAGAACCAACGTGGCCCCCATAGAAATGAACTTGCGCAAGTTTTCTACAGGCGGTACCTGTTCAGCAGCATCCACTATCAGGGGTATCTTGTACTTGTGGCTTACATGGATGACTTCCTCCAGACTAATAACCTCCTGCAACGGATTCATCTGTGGGACATAGTAGTATGCAATAGCCGCAGTTCGCTCATTGATGGCTGACTCGAATTCCCACCTCTTGGTCGTGTGGATCTCATCTGCCATAACTCTGCTATTTGGCATACCCACGTTTATTATTTTAGCGCCGGCAGCCCGAATAGCATGGTCATAACCCTGGCGGTGACGGTGGTCCATAATAACCTCGTTAGGTATGTTGCTCGTGTCAGGCAGGAGGTTCATACGATCTATATCAAGGCCGGCCAGGCATGCAGCGGTGGCTAAGGTAGTAGCCGCCGATGCCCCGGATGTGACATAACCTGCTTCTGCACCAGTTATCTTGGATATTATTCTACTAGCGGCAGCTTGAAGTTCGTCTATACGCACAGAATACTTAGCTGCCTCTGATATGGCATCAATTGTCTCCTGTTCCATAAGGGCGCCGCCATAGCGTGTTGCCTCCCCACGCGCATTAATCAGTGTCCGCACTCCCAGACGCTCGTAAACGTTCATTTTTTACCTCCTAACATGAAATTCAAACCGTGTTAGTCTTCACAGGCGAACTCTTATGCTCACACCTGAATCCAAATATCTCACCCCCTTTCATTCTTAGGTAGTCTGAAGGCCTCCCCTTTTCTGTACTACCTATAATGTTAGTTTTGCGGATCACTTTCATCGTGTTGAAAGCCTGGTGAAAGAAGATGGAGATCTAATGCCTTTGACTGAAATTACTTAGGAGGCTCAAATACAAATTTTGCCTTCATATTCTTTTCGATGACTTGCCTGTCCATCCACATAGGAATACATTGCACGTCCATCCAAATTTGTGTCTGATCGTCATAATAAGGAGAAAGCCACCTCTCTGACTCCCCGGTGCTGATCACGAACTTAGCATTGTCGAAATCACCGAAGTCAATAACGTGGCTCATAGATGAGCCTTCCGTTACCTCATAGGGTTTCTTGGATATATCAAAAAAGAAGCCTGGCCTCACCGTCGAGATGTCGCCGGGAAATGGAAATGGGCCGATATTCCAGAGCCACTTGAAGGGAGCGACGGAGCCAAGTGCATGTTTGAACGTATATGTATGTACTTTTCCCCATTGCCATTTCGAGATGTCGCTGCCAAAATAAGCAGTGAGCTCCCTGTCAGCGTCCTTAAGGCTTTTCACTAGGATCTCATCCCTGTTCTCGACTGTTTGGGTTGCCGGGTCATCATACCAGGAGGTATAAGAACCATCACTCAGCATAAGCAGGCAAACGCCCGAAGAGTAGTACATCTGGTCTGTAAAATCCTGATATAGCTGTTTATCCAGCTTGTTTCCGAATAGGTTGTCCATGGCCCGGGCGAATACCTCGTAGACTATGGTCATGCCCACGCTCTTAACATCGGCAGAACCATCCCATTGCTTGAGATAGCGCACAAGCTCTGTTGTCCGCTCGTCTTTGACCTGGAGCCTTGTAACAGCATCAATAACAAGCTTATCGATTGCCAGGCCGAGCTTGGAATTGGTATCAGCCCGGATGTCCCTCATATTCTCGTACGTTGCAGGTCCGCCGGATTTTACTAGCTCTTCTATCCTCATAGCCCGGTAGGGAAGGACAAAGGCGCTTGACTGGATCTGGTACGGATATCGCCCGTCCGATATTTCATTATTAGCGGTGACAACATAGCCTGCCTGGGGGTTGTACAACTCGGGAAGATCGTCAAACGGGATAACTCCTTTCCATTCATGCTCACCATCCCAGCCCGGAACGGGTTCAAGGCCGGTGCCTTTTGTCCTTACCGGTATCATTCCGCTTACCCTGAATCCGATATTGCCATCCTTGTCGGCATATACCCAATTCCATGTAAACGCATTATAGTGAGAGAGCGCCCCTTTGAAATCCGGCCAGTCTTTCGCCCCCATAATATCCATTGAGAAAGTGATCAACCCGTTCATTGACCCATCTACGGTCCTGAGGGCCAGCGGCGGACCGTCTTTCCCGGCACCTTTTATTATGGAGTTGATTATGGGACCGTGCCTGCTGACGAGGACCTTCTCCTCGACATATTTCCGTTCATTCCCCGCTTTATAATAAATCCTTTCGGCAACGACATCGAAGGGTTCATATTTTTCTTTGTACAGGTATTCACCACTGTCATTGGGATTGACTTTCTCGACATAGATATCCTGGGTATCCGCTCCTGTGGTGGTAGCGCCCCAGGCGATGTAGCGATTGTGCCCGGCGACAATCGCAGGAAGACCGGGGAGTGTTATACCCGTCACATCGATACCGCCCCCACTCAGGTGCGCCTCATACCACAAGGACGGGAGGAGTAAAGGCATGTGGTAGTCATTCGCCAGTATCGGCTTTCCCGATTTCGTATACTTGCCCGAAATGGCCCAACAGTTGCTGTGAACCGTTGTGCTTGTAAGCCCGCTAAATTCCGCCAAAAGCGAATCGGCCTTCAGCACTTCCGCAACCATGAGAGGATTCACTTTCAAATCTGCGCTTATAGCGCTGCTGGAATTCTCCTTTACCTGGGGTATTCCCTCCAGGTCAGCATGTTCACCGGGGAGAGTCATGTAGGGGCCATGATACGTTAGAGAAGGGAACAATTCCCCTCCCCTTGTATCGCCAAGAAGAGTTTTAGCCGAGGAACGTGAGAGTTCAAATTTCCAGTTATGGCTATTGAGAAATGACTGATACATTGTAACGGCAAGCATGTCCCGTATCGTAAATGGCTCGGGTTTGTACCCAAGCACACGGAATTCCAGGGGTAACTCACTTTCCTTCGTTTGAATATAGAGATTGATGCCGCTAAGAAATGCTTCGAAATACTCTTTTTCCGCTACTGTAAGATTAGCTTGCACTTTCTCGGCGCCACGTCCAAAGCCCAGAACTCTGGAGAATCTGTCTGCATCCAGAGCGATTTCACCGAAAAGTTCAGACAAACGGCCGAGCGAAACCCTGCGCAGGATATCCATTTGCCAGAGTCTATCCTGTGCCATTGAGTAACCGAGGCCAAAGACAAGGTCTTTTTTAGTGCTGGCAAAAATATGCGGTATCCCATTGGTATCTCTGATAATCTCGATCTTTCCCTCGATACCTGTGACTGTATAGCTTCCTGTGTAATTGGGTAAAGTTGATTTAACGAAAATGTACCCGCTGGCGATCAATAAAAGTAGTATGAGGATAACCGCTATACAACTACGTACCAATATTTTCATGGTAATACCTCCCCACTTACTTATAATATATGTTGTTTAAAATACTCGAAGTTATACTAACAGGGATTTTCCATATTGACCTTGATCTGTTCCACGGAAACTTGGCCAGACAGGATGTGAGTTTTGTGAGAAACCCCAGACGCTTTTGTTTGGAAGAAATGCCCCGATTTTAAACCGATTTTGATGGTGAAAATCCGGGAAAAACGCCTGAAAATTCAAGTAGGCAGGTTGTCGGTGTTTTCAGCCCTCCCATCACTTTACTTGCCTAATTTTAACATACTTGCCTGAGAGGCAAGTAAATAAAAGTTACCCCAGTAATTTTCATTGGTGTAATTTTATGGTAGATTGGACTAAAATCCGGTTGAGATGAAATTTCAAGTAACCAGAGTAGGAGGGAAGATAAATGAATAAATCGGAGAAACTCAAAGGGCTCGAAGTCGGTTACGACGTGCCCGCTGTTCCAGGTATGCCTGCAGCCGAAATCCAAACACCCTGCCTGATCTTGGACCTCGACGCGCTCGAACGCAACATAGTGAAAATGGGCAATCTAATGAAGGAAATGGGTGTGCGCCACAGGGTGCACGGCAAGATGCATCGATCGGTAGACGTGGCGAAACTGCAGGAGAAGCTCGGAAATGCTTGCGGTATCTGTTGTCAGAAAGTCGCGGAGGCTGAGGTCTTCGCCCGCGGTGGAATAAAGGACATCCTGGTGACGAATGAAATTCGTGACCTCGCCAAAATCGATCGCCTGGCCCGCATTCCGAAATTCGGCACGCGCACCATCGTCATCGTGGACGATGTGGCCAACGTGGCCGACCTCTCTGCGGCTGTGCAGAAACACGGCACAAAGCTCGAATGCCTCGTGGAAATTGATTGCGGCACCAGTCTGGCAGGCGTGTCGACCATCCCCGAGGTGGTGGAGATCGCCAAAGCCATCGATGCGGCGCCAGGGCTGAAATTCTCCGGCATCCAGGCGTATCTGGGCCTGGCGCAGCACGTCCGCAAGTATGAAGAGCGCAAGGCGCTGGTAGATGTCTCAGTAGCTATAGCGCGGAATGCTGTGGAATCACTGAAGAAAGAGGGACTGACATGCGACATCGTCGGCGGCGCTGGCAGCGGCACCTACTATTTCGAGGGCAATTCCGGTGTCTACAATGAACTGCAGTGCGGCTCCTATGCCTTCATGGATAACGACTATGGGCTCGACCTTGACAAGGACGGCAAGCGCATCGACCAGGGGGAGTGGGAGAATGCATTATTCATATTGACAATGATAATCAGTCATAAAAAGCCGAACGTGGCGATCTGCGACGCAGGGCTGAAGGTGCAGTCGATGGACTCGGGTTTGCCGGTTGTCTTCGGCCGTACGGACTTGACGTACCTGGGAGCGGCGGACGAGCATGGCGTGATCATAGATCCAAACTGCGCACTGAAGGTCGGCGATAAACTGCGCCTGGTCCCCGGTCATTGCGACCCGACCTGCAATGTCCACGACTGGTACGTTGGCGTGCGCAATAGGAAGGTCGAAGTGGTCTGGCCTGTCAGCGCCCGCGGTAAATCTTTGTAGGTTATGGTTGCCCGATAGACAAGTAACGGGCAGTCTTGTACGATAGCACGGGAGGAGAACATATGTCAAAAGCCGGTTCTGGCGGGACTTCGGAGAAAAAGGAACTTGATCCAATGTCTCTGGAGCAGAGTAAGCATCTGCTTCGGACAAAGTTTTACGTCCCTGCTGTTCGCTCCAATCAGGTATCCCGCCCTCGCCTTATCGATCTGTTAAATGAGGGTATAGATAGAAAACATATTTTAGTTTCTGCCCCTGCTGGTTATGGCAAAAGCACACTGGTCAGCAAATGGATAAAAGAAACAGGTATCTCTTCTGCATGGCTCTCCCTGGATGTTGGGGATAATGATCCCACCCGTTTTCTACAATACTTGCTTACAGCCTTTCAGCCTATTGTTCCAGGCATTGAAGACGACATACCAGACATACTACGGCCGGCTCAATATGAAAACATAATCAACCACCTGGCCAATCAGCTTGCTTCAATTCCAGAACCGTTCGTCCTTGTGCTGGATGATTTCCATGTCATTAACGCTGAAGCCGTGCAAAAGATAGTTTCTTTCCTCATGGAGCATCTACCACACCAGATACATCTTATTCTTCTTACACGAATTGATCCGCCTTTACCGCTCTCCCGTCTGCGGGTCCGCAACCAGCTCATGGATATACGCGCCGACCAGTTACGTTTCACGCATGATGAGATTGCTGCCTTTTTAAATGATATGATGGGGTTGAAACTATCCGCCAGTGATCTTTCCGCTATAGAGGCGCGGACAGAAGGATGGATAGCAGGTTTACAACTGGCTGCGCTATCGATGCAGAACTGTAAAGACATTCACGGTTTCGTTTCAGCATTCACCGGCAGTCACCATTATATAATGGACTACCTGGTTGAAGAAGTAATCAGGCTTCAGCCAAAAAAGATAGGCGACTTCCTCATGCAGACCTCGATCCTGGACCAAATATGCGGACCGCTATGCGAGTCTGTCATCAACGCAGACCCGGAAGGGCCCATAGACGGGCAAGCAACGCTGGAATCACTGGAGAAGATGAATCTCTTTGTCATTCCGCTTGACGACGAGCGGCGCTGGTATCGCTATCACCATCTCTTCGCGGAAGTATTAAGGAAGCGACTGGAACAACATTATCCGGATTCACTTTCCAAGCTGCATCAGCGTGCCTCCCAATGGTTCGAGCAAAATGGGCTAATCCCCGAAGCCATTGGTCATTCGTTGACAGCCGGTGACTATGACAGGGCGATTCAGCTCATTGAGCAAAATGGTGGTCTCTTGCTGATCAGCGGTGAAGTGAACACTCTCGCCAACTGGATCAAAGCGGTCGAAGCGCAAGCCCGGACGCGTCCCTGGATACAAATTCTCAAAGGCTGGATATACGCCATAACAGGATTCCCCGAGCGAGTAGAAGAAGTACTGCAGACTGCAGAGAGAATGATTGCGTCGCAGGAACCCCCGACAGGATTCAATGTCATGCCAGGCGCGATTGCGACCGCCCGGGCTTATTCGATGTATCAGGTAGGGGAGCCGGCCCAGGCTGCAAGTTTTGCCCGGCAGGCACTGGAGTATTTAACAGATACTGACCTGACCTCCGGGATCTTACGTACAATAGCTGCGGCTCTCCTGGGAGATGCCAACGCGATGAACGGCGAACTTGAGGAGGCCCTGCAGGCCTACTTAAGAGCAAAGCAGATCGGCCAGGCTGCCGACGACATTCACCTGGTTATTCTTGTCAATTCCAACCTGGGGAACGTACTGGTAGAACAAGGTCGGCTGCATGAAGCCATGGCAATCTATTCCGAAACCCTGGAGATGGCGACGCGCCCGGATGGTAAAAAGTTGGTGATAGCCGGGCGAGTCTATGGGGAATTGAGCCAGGTATCCTACGAATGGAATAACCTGGAAACTGCAACTGAGCAAGCCCGCCAGGGCGTAACACTCTGTAACTATTGGGGCGCTCCGGAGTATGAAGCAGTCGGCTTAGTAGCGCTAGCGCGGGCGGAGCAGGTTAAGGGTAACCAGCCAGCGGCGCTGGAAGCTATGTACAGCGCAGAGAGGCTGGTGAGCGAGCATCTGCTTTTGCCCAAGAGTTTAATATGGGTCAATTACGCCCTCGCGCGCCTGTGGATTGCCCACGGGAAGTTCGAGAAGGCAGCCCGGATAGTTCAAGCGAGCGGATTAACAATCGATGATGAGATTCTTTTCCTGCGCGAACCCGAATTTGTGGTCCGGCTGCGTTTGCTTCTGGCTCAGGGAGATTATGATACTTCCCTTTCCTTAAGCAAGCGCTTGCTTGAGAAAGCCGAGACTGGCAAGCGAACAGGGCGGGTTATAGAGGTCCTGATTCTGAAAGCACTTATTTTCCTGGGCAGACAGGAAACGGAGCAGGCTCTGGCGGTATTGAAAAGGGCTCTCTCGCTTGCCAGGCCGGAACGGTATATCCGTACATTTGTGGATGAAGGTGAGCCGATGATCAGATTGCTACACCTGGCCAGATCGCGGCAGATTGAGAAGGAATATACCACTGACCTGCTATCCGCGGTTGAAAAAACTGCCGGCATTGCGCAACCCCCACCTAAACTTCTGATCGAACCACTGACGACGCGCGAGATGGAAGTATTGAAACTCATTGAAGCCGGTTGCTCCAATCAGGAAATCGCTGAGAAACTGGTCATATCCTTTACCACTGTGAAACGCCATATCAGCAATATCTATACCAAGCTGGATGCAAAAAGCAGGACACAGGCAATCGCCATCGGGAAAGAGTTAAAGCTCTTCGAATGAACCGCGGCGGTTAACTTTTTAAGTAGCCGGCAGTGGACACCGTTCACTGCCGGCATTTTCATTTATGCGCGTTGGAAAACAAAACCGAGGGGGATCAACCTTTTCCTCCCAGCAGGGATAAATACAACCCCTTGTACAACCTTCAGACGATGAACACTTGCCAATTAACTGTTAAATTTGGAACCATGACGAGCAAGAATAATGAAAATGACAATGAGAAGAAGGGCGTCCTTTCCACCAGAGCTCACTCAAGCTTCTTCGAGATCTATGTCAAAGGTCATCTCGATGAAAGCTGGTCGGATTGGTTGGAAGGTCTGGAGGTAAAGTTAATAGATAACGGAGAAATGATGCTTTCCGGGCACATCAGAGACCAGGCCGCATTGATAGGCATCCTCAATAAACTGTACCGTCTGAACCTGACTTTACTCTCAGTGAGCGAAACAAATCAAAAATAATGATGTCAGTATTAAATAAAAAAGGAGATTTTAAAAATGGAAAACACGCAACGGTTCAACACCAATCTTGTAACCATTCCAAAGAGCGCATTCTTTATTGAGAAAGTGCACCGATGCGCAGATTGCCCTATCCGGCAATTGGCGATCAAACACCCCAAGTCGATATTTGCCAGGCTCCACATCTGGCATAAGACATGGTGGCCGGGCTGGAAGGCCCATCAGGCCAGGGCATGCGCCTTTGCTCGGGGCTAAAGTGTAAACACTGATCAGTTCGCAGTAATGAAATAAAGGAGTAAGAAAAATGGATTGGGGAATTGTAGTTTCAGTCATGGTAGCAATGGCATTATTCACGATGGCCGCCGGCATGCTGATATTCACGATGATTGGCCTGTTCGTGTGGCGTATGAAGAGGCATGCCGGCAGCAAGGGTGGTAGCGGCTTTAAGTTTCCGGGCTGCCCGTTGACGAAGTCTGCTCAGAATACACCGTAGAAAGAGAAACTTGAGGATAAGCAAGGCAGGGGAGCAGCAGCTCCCCTGCGATTAAGGCTCAAAGGAAGGGATCACAAATGAATGAAGAGAATGTAGTCAGAGGCAGTGTATATGGAATAATCGCCGGAACAATAAGTACGATTGTGATCGATATCGTGGCCCTTGTCATACTTGCAGCCATGGGGGTCTCTTTATCATCTTTCTTTGCTTTGATCGGCCGATGTTTCCTGACCCTTATCGGGACAGGTGCAGCTGATCCAGTCTGGCAGGGAATAACGTTGCACTATTCGATCGCTATTCTCACCGGCCTGGTTGTTGGCCTTCTGTCGCAGAGGTTCCATACATTGGAATTCAGTTCATACCGAAAGGGCATACTATTAAGCGTCATCCTCGCCGAGGTTGAAGGAAACGCGTTATTTTATCTGATGTCAGTAATAATGAAGATCCCGCAATCCGAGATGGTGACCATGTATGAACTGTGTTTTATGCTTCACCTGATATGGGGCGCTTGTCTTGGGTTAATAATATCTTATTGCCGTGACCTGTCGCATGGGATAGGTTTTGAAGCTATTGGAGCGGGAGACGGGATTCGAACCCGCGACACCCTGCTTGGAAGGCAGGAACTCTTCCGCTGAGTTACTCCCGCGAACAGTTACTCATTTTAGCCCGCGGCCATAGGGATGTCAAAGCCGGATGCCATGTATTGTGCGATTGCTTCACTGCGTACGCAATAATCCCGTATACCTTTATCTTGATGTGATCGAGTAGGAACGCATCACAGGTAGCCGGTCTTGATGAAGAACATTACGCGCTTTTCCTTTATCACCTTTACGGCGAAAAAGGTAAGTATGATAAGGCCGGCCATCTCGGGCAGGAAAATTCGCGGCTCCATCTCCAGAATATAGACCCAGCTACGCACTATGGAAAAAAACTCTATGCCCGGGTGTTTTTCGAAGGCCGGCTGGATAAAGGGCCAGAAGAGGGTGATGGGATCCGTCCACATGGCGTCCATGATGAAATGAATCAGCACGCCAAATGCGATGCAAAAGCCCCACAGTGCATTCTTCCAGCGATAGATAAATATCCCGAGCAGGATAGTCAGTACAAGGAAGATCAGCGTGTGCAGGAAGGTCCTGCCGTTGGAGATGTCCTCGGGGAAGATAATGATGCCCAGTGGCTTGTCTACGATGTCCGGCAGCAGCGAACCCAGCAGGATGAAGCGATAGTCCAACCTGAACCACGGCCGGTTGACGGCCTTCTCTACCACCCGGGCCGCTCCCATTGTTATGCCCGTATGCGCCAGCAGGTACATCAGGGTATATCCAGGCCTATGTGCATGGAGAGTATTATATCCTTTTTCAGCATACCCGGACGCGGGAGAGCCTGAAGGTACGCCCCTACTATATACCGCTACGATACACAGATACGGTTTGACTAAACCCGGTCTTCAGAGGATAATAGACTTGTAGGATTATTCGACAGGTGTGAACCTGGTAGCCAGGAGGCAGTAATGTGAACGGCGTGAAAGAGAACAAAGGGATTAAACAGTACGTCGTGCCGGTGCTGGCTGCATCGGCCATCATGGTGCTGGTTTTACTGACCATACCCACCACAGGCATACCCGCCACGGTACGGGGCGTATACGGCGGTGGGGGCGGCGGCGGTTCCACCATCGTCACCATAGGCTTTACTGTACCCGACGTCATAGTCATAGGGACGCCCGGAACGATCGCGGTAGTGATATCGGGACAGAATGCTTCCACTGTGGATATCAAGAGCATAACCTTCGCCGGGGCGCCCGTCGAGTCCTGGTCCTATGACGCCAACGGCAACCTTGTGCTGGTATTCGACAAGTCCAAGCTGAACCTCAAGCCCGGCGATACATCTGCAACGCTCAAAGGCGAGCTCAAGAACGGAGCGCCGTTCGGCGGGGCCGCACCGGTTACGGTCGTCCAGTAACCCGCCGGGTAACTTCGAACCAGACGTTTTACCAGGGGTGATAAATAACGCAGGGGAGCACGACGTGCTCCCCTGCGTTTTTATATAACTTGAAGTCCCGTAACGGAGGTAATTTTGACTGGTCGGGGTGGTCGGATTTGAACCGACGACCACCTGAACCCCATTCAGGTGCGCTACCAGGCTGCGCTACACCCCGTGTCTGCGAAACGAAAATATGTTATCATATTCAGGCTTCGGCGGCAATGCGAATTGCCTCGATTTTATTTTATTGACGAGAGGTTTCTGAATTGGCTGGAAAACATCGCAAAGAAAAGATCACCAGGACCCCCACCAAACACCAGCTCTCCAGATGGGAACGGGAGAAAAGGCTCTCGCGCACCATCGGCATCGCCACGGCCGCCGTCATTGTAGCCGTGCTGGGCATTATCGGCTACTGGGTGTACAGCGAGCAGGTCTTGCCCTACCAGCAAACCGTGATCAAGGTCAACGATAAGTCCTACAACATGGACTATTTCATCAAGACGCTGGACTACTACTCCAAAGGCCAGTCCAGCGATATAACCAAGATGTACGCCGACGTGGTGGCACAGGCCATACCGCAAAGCCAGGCGGTCATCGAAGGCGCACCGGCGGAAAATATTACGGTCAGCGACGAAGAAATAACCAAGGAACTGGAGCAGATGAAGCTGCCCAGGGACGACGCCGGCACTGACCTGGTCAAAACCAGGATCATCGCCCGCAAATATACCCAACAGCAGTGCGTGCCCAACCTGCCGGGCCCGGTTGAACAGGCGGAGGTGCAGGCTATGTTCCTCGAGACCAAATCCATGGCGGACGACCGCAGGCAGAAGCTACTGCTGGGGGAAAACTTCACCACTATAGCGGCCATGCTCTCGCTGGACCCCGTCACCCAGGGGAAAAAAGGCTACCTGGGCTGGTTGCCCAAAGGCTACGAGGACAGGGTGCTGGGCACGCTCAAGGACTCGGCACTCAAAAACGTGATTTCCACCCTGGACGTGAAATCTATCAGCGATCCCATCTATGATGAGAGCATGCAGAAGCCTTTCGGCTACTGGGTGGTGGAGGCGCTGGAGAAGGATGACACCAAAGGCGTACACGCCAGGGGCATACTCTTCTCCTTCAAGGACGACGCCGATAGCGTACGGGCCAGGTTGGTCAACGGCGAAAGCTGGGCGGACCTGGCCAAGCAGTATTCGCAGCACGCCAGCAAGGACCAGGGCGGCGACCTGGGCTGGGTTGTGGTGGGCTCGGACAATAGCCAACTCCCGCGCCTCCTCGCTGCGCAGGAAATGAATAAGATCAGCCCTGTTACGCGCGACGACAGCCTCACGACCAAGGGGGGTTACTGGATCGTGCAGGTGCTCGACAGGCAGCAGCGCCCGCTGGACGACAGTATCAAGGAGACGCTCACGGAGGAATGCCTGGGCGGATGGATGCAGGGCCTGCTGAAACAGGAAAAGGTCGAGAACCTGATGGACCAGAAGCAGAAGGACTTCGCGATAAACAAGGTAATCAAGAGCAGGAGCCAGTAGAGTTTTGTATAAGAAACGCACCGTCAATATAGGCCTTTTAGGCATCGGCACCATCGGCAGCGGTGTGGCCAAAGGGCTTGTCGCCAGGAGCCAGATTCTGGCGCGCCAGGCGGGCTGCCCGCTGAGTTTAAAGGCGGTGGCCGAGAAGGACGTGTCCAGGCACGGGTCGGCAGGGCTGGATAGTTCCATCTTCACGGACGATTACCGCCGGGTGGTCTACGGCGCCGACATCGATATCGTTATCGAGTTGATCGGCGGGGAATACCCGGCCTTCGATTATATAAAGGAAGCCCTCACCAACGGCAAACACGTGGTCACGGCCAACAAGGAGGTCATGGCCAAGCACGGCACCGAACTGCTCTCCATCGCCAAGGAACACCATGCAGGGCTGCGCTTCGAGGCCAGCGTGGGCGGGGGCATACCGCTCATCTCTCCCTTCCAGCGCGACCTGGTGGCCAACGATATCCAGGCCATCTACGCCATCGTCAACGGCACCACCAACTATATCCTCACCCGCATGGCGCACGATAAGCTGGACTTCAACCTGGCGCTCAAGCAGGCGCAGAAACTGGGCTACGCCGAGGCCAACCCGGCCAACGATATCGGGGGTCTGGACGCAGCCTACAAGCTGGCCATTCTGACCTCGCTGGGCTTCGACATGGACGTCAACTTCGACGAGATCTACTACGAGGGCATATCCCGGCTCAAGCCGCAGGACTTCAGCTACGCCGAGGAGTTCGGCTACGCCATCAAGCTGCTGGCTATAGCCAAGCGTTCGGGTAATCTGGTGGAGGCCAGGGTGCAGCCCGTTCTCATACCGGCCGAATCGCTGCTGGCCAAGGTGGACGGCGTCTACAACGCCATCTACGTCTCGGGCGACCTGGTGGGCAACCTGCTCTTCTACGGCCAGGGCGCCGGGCCCTCTCCAACCTCCAGCGCCGTGCTGGCGGACGTCATCAACATCGCGCAGAATATCACCGCCGGCCGCGATAACGCCCCCCGCTTCATTCCGGAGAAGAAATCGGGCATCAAGCCCATGTCGGATATCCAGACGCGCTATTATTTCCGCATGAAGGTGCAGGACAAGGCCGGCGTGCTGGCGCGCATCGCCACGGTGATGGGGGACCACTCCATCAGCATCTCGTCCGTCAGGCAACAGGAATCGGACGCCACCACCAACACCGCGGAGATCGTCATCATGACGCACCCGGCTCGCGAAAGCGGCGTGCAGGACGCCATTAAGATCATCGAAAGGCTGCCGGTGGTCAAGGAGATAAGCAATTTCATCAGGGTGGAGGCGATTTAAAATGATAAAAGGTGTGCTGCAGCACTTCAAAGATTACCTGCCTGTCACGGACAAAACGCCCATGATCTCACTGGGCGAGGGCGATACTCCGCTGGTCAAATCGGTCAACCTGGCCAAGGAGCTGGGCGTGGGCGAGCTTTACTTCAAGCTGGAGGGCTGCAACCCCACCGGCTCGTTCAAGGACCGCGGCATGGTCTTCGCCATGGCCAAGGCCATCGAAGAGGGCAGCAAACAGGCCATCTGCGCATCGACCGGCAATACCAGCGCGTCAGCCGCCGCCTACGGAGCGCGCTTCGGACTCAAGGTCATCATACTGGTGCCCAAGGGTAAGATCGCCATGGGCAAGATGGCGCAGGCCATAGCCTACGGGGCGGAGATCATCGCCATCGAGGGCAACTTCGACCAGGCGCTCAAGGTGACGCGCACCCTGGCCGATAAGTACCCCATTACCCTGGTTAACTCGCTCAATCCCTTCCGCATCGAGGGTCAGAAGACCGCCTCATTCGAGATAATCGAGGACCTGGGCGGCGCACCCGATTACCTCTTCATACCGGTGGGCAACGCGGGCAACATCACCGCCTACTGGAAGGGCTTCAAGGAATGGAAGGATAAGGGAAAAGCCGATACCAGGCCCATCATGATGGGATTCCAGGCCGAGGGCGCGGCGCCCATCGTGAAAAATATGATCATCGAGGCCCCGCAGACCATCGCCACTGCCATCCGCATCGGCAACCCGGCAAGCTGGGAAAAGGCCACTGCAGCCAGGGATGAATCGCGCGGGCTGATCGACAGCGTGACCGACGACGAGATCCTGGCGGCCTATAAAATGATGGCCGGCAAAGAGGGCGTGTTCGGCGAACCTGCATCGGCCGCTCCTCTGGCAGGCCTGCTCAAGATGGTCAGGCAGGGCAAGAGCTACAAGGGCAAGAAAATAGTCTGCATCGTGACCGGCAACGGGCTCAAGGACCCGGATATACCCGTGCGCTACGTGGAACCCTTCCCCGAGCTGCCGGCCGACCTGGCCGCCATCGAGAAACACCTGGGACTGAAGAAATAATCACCGCTTCCTGAGAGGAGGGCTGCTGCCATGCTAAAGGCTGTTGTGGAGGACATCGGGGCGTTCTATCACCACTATCCCAGGACGGCCGCAATCGTAACCGTCAATCACGAGGGCAGGAAAAACGCCATGGCCGTGGCCTGGCATTGCCCGGTATCTTTTAAACCTCCCATGTACGGCATAGCCATAGCCCCCAAACGCTTCACCTACCACATGATCACCGGGGCAGGGCAGTTCGGCGTCAATTTCATGCCTTTCGACAAGGCTGAAACGATCGCCGCTGTGGGAGGCAGCAGCGGCAGCTTCACCGATAAGTTCACTCAGTTCGATCTGCTGGAGGACAGCGCCATCAGGACGGAGGTGCCGGTGCTGAAAGACGCCTACGCGGTCTACGAGTGCGAGGTCAACGATTACCGCATCTTCGGCGACCACGCGTGGATCATCGGCCAGGTGGTGGCCGTGCACGCGAGCGGGGAGGTATTCAAAAAGGACGGCACGCTGGACCTGGCACTGCTGCAACCCGCGCTCTACCTGGGCGCCGAGACCTACTGCGCGATCGATAAAAGCACTGTCAAAGTGCTTGAGAGGGATAAGTTCGGCGGGCGCTGAACAAATTCTTGGGGATATACAATGTTAGACGCCGACAAGATTCGTAAAACAGCCCGGGAGTTCATCGAGGCCATAGGGGACGACCCCACGCGCGAGGGGCTGGCGGATACGCCCCAGCGCCTGTCCGAGATGTACGCCGAGCTTTTCTCGGGCATCGACATGGACGCGCGGGAGGTGCTGTCCACCGGCTTCTCGGCCGAACACCACGAGATGGTCATCGTGAGGGACATACCGTTCTATTCGATGTGCGAGCACCACTTCCTGCCCTTTTATGGCGTGGTACATATCGGCTACATACCCAACGCCAGGGGATGGGTGGTGGGTGTATCCAAGCTGGCCCGGGTGGTGGAGATATATTCCCGGCGCCTGCAGTTGCAGGAACGCATGACCAAGCATATCGCCGACGTAATCATGGACTCCCTTAAGCCCGACGGAGTGGGTGTGGTGATTCAGGCGGAGCACCTCTGCATGGTGATGCGCGGCATCAAAAAGCCGGGAAGCAATGTAATCACCTCGGCCATGCGCGGCGTCTTCGAGAAGAGGGCGGTCACACGGGCGGAGTTCCTCTCGCTGGTGCAGGGCAAATAGGCTATTCGTGCCGCAGCGACTCGATGGGGTCCAGCCTGGCTGCGCGGAAGGCGGGATAGGTGCCCGATACGATGCCAGTGAGGATGGCCACCAGCAGCGCCATGAGCACGATATCCATCGAGATGGGCGCAGTGACGGGCATGTTGTTCATCATCTGACCGGTGATGGCCAGCGAGCCAGCCACAGCCAGTCCCAGGCCCAGAATGCCACCCGTCAGGCTTAGCAGGGCTGATTCCACCAGGAACTGCGCCAGTATATCCCTGCGTTTGGCGCCGATGGCCTTGCGTATGCCGATCTCCCGCGTGCGCTCGGTGACCGAGACCAGCATGATGTTCATGATGCCGATGCCGCCCACCAGCAGCGAGATGCTGGCTACGCTGGCCAGAAATACCGTGAAGACGGCCATGGACTGGTTCATGCGCTTGAGTATCTCCTGCATGTCGATGACGTTGAAATCGCTCTCCTCTCCTTCCCTGATGTGGTGGCGCTGGCGCAGGATCTCGTTGATCTGGTCCTTGGCCGTATTGATGACGCCCGTGCTGGCAGCCTCGATGACGATGGTCTGGACGGGGTGCCCCTGCGGGATGGTATCAATGCCGAAATGGGACTGCATGGTGGTGAGGGGGATCATGATGAAGCTGTCCGCATTGGTGCCCATGAAGCCGCCGCGCGGCTCGCAGGTGCCGATCACGTCGAATTTGCGCCCGCCGATGCGCACGGTCTCGCCGATGGGGTTAACCACGCCGAAAAGGTCCTTGGCCGCCTGGTCGCCCAGTATCGCTACGCTGGTATCCCTGCGTATATCGTCTTCGCTGAAGAAGTTACCCCTGGCTATTTTGTAATTCAATATCCTCTGTATGTCCATGGTCGAGCCCATGACGTTGATGGTCCTGATCTGGTTGCCGTAAACGGTCTTGAGCATCTTGGAATACATGGGGGCCACGGCCGCCACGGCGGGCGCCTTGTTGCTGTTGGCCAGCGCCTCGGCGTCCTCCTGCGTAAGCGTGCCATCCGGCCTGACGCCTATCACCTGCCGGGTCGAGGCCGAAACATAGATGGCGTTGGCGCCCATGTTCTCGAAGATCAGGCCCATCTGCTGCTGCTGGCCGCGGCCGAAGGAGACCAGGAAAACCACCGCGCCCACACCTATCACGATGCCAAGTATGGTCAGGAAGGAGCGCAGCTTGTTGGAAGCCAGGGCCTGCCAGGAGGACAGCAGGTACTCGAAGAAGCTCAACGGGCCTTCTCCTGGACGATGCTGCCATCGCGCAGGTAGATGGTGCGACTGGTGTAGGAGGCGACGTCATCCTCGTGGGTGACGATCACTATGGTGATCCCCTTCTTGTTCAACTGCTGCAGGAACTCCATGATGCTGTGGCTGGTGCGCGTATCCAGGTTGCCTGTGGGCTCGTCGGCCAGTATCAGCGGCGGGTCGTTGACCAGGGCGCGCGCTATGGCCACGCGCTGCTGCTCGCCTCCCGACATCTCACTGGGCTTGTGGTGGGAGCGCTGGGCGATGCCCACCGCCTCCATGGCCTGCATGGCCCGCTTGTGACGGTGGCCGGCCCCGCTGTAAATAAGGGGCAGCTCCACATTCATGACGGCGCTGAGCCTGGGCAGCAGGTTGTAAGACTGGAAGACGAATCCGATCTTCTTATTACGCACCACCGCCAGCTCGTCATCGCTCATGCGGCTTACGTCGATGCCGTCAAGCTCGTAGGTACCTGAGTTGGGACGGTCCAGGCAGCCCAGCATGTTCATCATGGTCGATTTACCGGAGCCGGAAGGCCCCATGATGGAGACCATCTGGCCGGCCTCGATGTCCAGGCTGACGTAGTTGAGAGCGTTTACCTGCACCTCACCTATCTTGTAGATCTTGAGGATGTTGTCGAGATGGATCATAGACATGGCCGATCAATCCCCTTAAAATGGCTACTTGACCGCTTCGATCAGGACCTTTTCGCCTTCGTTCAGACCCGATATGATCTCGGTGTTCTTCTTGTTCTGCACGCCGGTCTTGACCGGCCGCTTCTCCGTTTTGGCCGTGTCGGCGTCTACCACTACATCCACCCAGAAATCGCCGGCCAGCCCCTTGATGGCGCGGTTGGGAACCTGCAGCACGTTGGTGCGCATACCAGTGATGATGTCGGCGGTGGCCGTCAGGCCGCCCCGCAGCCCCTCGGTGTTCACATCCCTGTCTATGTATATCTCCACGGGGAAGTTGACCACGCCGGATTGCAGTGTGCCGAAGGGGGACACGAAACGCACGCTGCCCTTGAGGTCCCTGCCCGGCAGCGCATCGACCTTGATGATGGCCGGCTGGCCGACCGACACTTTGGTGATGTCGATCTCGTCGATGATGCCTGTCATCTTGATAGTCTTGGTGTCTACGATATGGATTGCGTTTTTTGTTAAAAGGGGGTTAAAGGTGGTTTGGTTATTCTCATCTTTTTTAACGTCGATAGAAACTATGGTTCCATCGAAAGGTGCGACTATTTCTGTATCAAGCAATCCCTTCTTGGCCTTGTCCAGGTTGATGATGGCGGTCTCGATGGCTATGTTGTAGTTGCGCAGGGTCTGGGGGTTCAGCCCGGCCCGGTAGATGGTCTCACTCTCGTCGAGTATCATGTTACTCATGAGCAGGTCGTGTTCCGCCATGCGCAGCTTCTCGGAGGCTTTGACGCGGTCGAAATCGTCCTGGGCCAGCATATCCTGGAGCTGGGAGAGGGAATCCAGCACCTGGCGCGAGATGGCCAGGGAGGTGGAGGTGTCGGGGTAGGTGTAGGCCCCGGGCAGCCGCGAGTTCTGCTTGACCAGCGTGTGCGTATCTTCCAGCGTCGTTGCCATGCCGTCCAGGGATTGTGCCACCCCGGCATAGTCCCCCGCCTCGAGCAGCTTCTGTACCTCCGCCAGACTGTTGATCTGGGCATCCAGCACGGCCACGATCTGCTTGAACTCGGGATAAGCATTCACAGGCTGGTTCATGGTATCGTATTGCGTGGTGAAGGTGTCGAGCTCGGGGTCGGCGTAAACCGACCTGGCGGCGTCCAGGTCATACCTGGCCAGCGATATATTGGAGGCGGTATCGGGGTATTTACCTACGGCCACGTAGTCCCTGGCCTTGGCTATCTCGGACTGGGCCTGCTCGAAGCGCATCAGGGCGGTGGCCATAGTGTAAAAGGTGGGGTAGCGAGTGCCGCAGCAGGTCTGGACCACTGCGTTGATGGCCTGTTCCAGGGCATATTGGGCAGCTTTAACCGTAAGCAATTGGGTTGTGTTATCCAGCCTGCAAAGTAATGTACCTGCCTTAACAATATCACCTTTATCAACGTAAATCTCTTTTACGGTGCCGGTCACATTAACAAATTGGAGGTTTGCATCGTGGGGCATATCAAGGTTGCCGTCGGAGGAAACCGAGAGTATCAGGTCGCCGCGGGTGACGGCGGCCATCTGGCTGGGAAGTATCTCCTTTTTCTGCTGGGCACAGGCCGGCAGGACGAGGGCCAGCACTACAACCAGCGTGAGGGCCAGTATTATTCTCTTGCTCATAACAGGTTTCTCCATCTTAATGCTCTTATCATAACGGGGCGGCCACCGCGTGATTCGGGTAATTCTACATCAGGCGATGCGGTCAAGTAAATGCATTCCCGTGGCCTTAATCAATAGGCTCCACGGCCCAGTTGTCGTTTATCCACACCCCGATTATGTCCCTCACGGGCAGGCTCCAGGATTTCACCACTCTCAGACTGTCCCTGACCTGCCGGATGTGATCCTCCTTCGAGACGGGGTTGCCGGCGCAATTGTGATGCGCAGCGATCAGTATGGTCTGTGAGCCGTGCGCGTTGACCGATATGCTGACGCGGGACTTGATCGACTCCACCTGCCGGGGCGCGCCCTGCGAAAGCATTTTTTCGGGGCCCGGCTCGGTGATCATATCGACGTAATCCAGGCCGTATTTACTTTTCAGCCAGGCGGTCACTGGCAGTTGGACGCGGCCGTCCATGCAGTTGATGGCTGTGCCGAATTTTCCCGTGTGCATCGATGCGTGTAACCTCCGCTAATGTCGTTATTTGAGCTGGCCGCTGATACCAAGGTAGGCGAAATAGATGGCGAAGACGATGATGGTAACCAGCGCCACGGCAGCCGCGAAAATGACCACGCGGAAAACCTCGAATTTCTTGCCCAGGAAGCCCCCCAGCGACAGCGTGAGGCAGGCCAAAAGCACGACGGCGAAGATGTAGGTTATGGTCTTCGGATCAGGCATAACTTCCTCCTGGCTATTTATTGATTACTCCGTCTAAGATTAACAGCAGTGCGATCAGCACCGCGCAGATGACGATCAGCGTGACCCAGAAAACCGGCCTGGCCGTATAGCTGGCAAGGCCGGGGCCCGGCTTGCGTCCGGATGACGCGGCGGCAACTTCCTGCTGCTCAGGCGCCTGCGGGGTTGCCGGGCCGGGGGCTGCGGCGGGGATGCGGCCGGATGAGCCCCAATTGAAGATGGTGTGGCAGTTCGGGCAGGTGGGATAGCGGTTGTTGAGCGGGCTGCCGCATACCGGGCAGTTATAAACGAAAGCTTGGCCGCACTCGCTGCACTCCGGCTCTCCCAGCGCGTTAAGCGTGCCGCAGATGGGGCATTGAAAACTCTGAATCATAACTGCTCAATTTCCATCATCACAACCGGCGTCTATTACTCCAGGGTGATAAAGTAGTAGGCCGAGTACACGGCGAAGCAGACCACCGCCACCAGGGCGATCACCCCGGCAAAGGTGACCAGCTTGCCCGGGCCCGCCTTCTTGCCCACGAAGGCGCCCAGCGCTAGGCAGACGCAGAAGCCCAGTATGCTGAACAGGACAACGGCCAGCGACTGTGCATTAGGCATTTCACCCTCCTTTAAGGCAAACGATTGATGCGATTATATTAGTCTCCAATGATCTGCAAAATAATCTCGCGCGACCTGGGTCGGTTGTCGAAATCGATGATAACGATCTGCTGCCAGGTGCCCAGTGTCAGGCGCTTGTTGATGAAGGGTATTGTGATAGAGGGGCCCAGCAGCGAGGCCCTCACGTGCGAGTGCCCGTTGCCGTCACCCCAGGCCTTGTTGTGCTCGTAATTCATGGGCTCGGGCGCGATGCGATCCCACATATCTTTCATATCGGCTACCAGGCCCGGCTCGAACTCCACGGTCGTTACGCCGGCGGTGGAGCCGGGGATGAACACGGTGACCGTACCGCTGCTGACCCCTGAGTTACTTACCTCTCGGGCGATCTCCGAGGTAACGTTAATGGTCTCACCGTGGCCGCCGGTGCTTATCTGTATCCTCTTGCAACTGACAGTCATATGCTAACCTCCTGCCATATTATATCCTTTATATCGAAAACGGGGCCTTCCCTGCAAACCCTCTTCATCCCCTGCAACGTCCTGATGCTGCAGCCGTAGCAGGCGCCGGCCCCGCAGCCCATGCGCACTTCGAGCGAAACCTGCACCGGCCTTGACCCGATGCCCGGGATTGCAGCCATCTTTTCCAGCATGGCCGGCGGTCCGCAGGCGTAGACCTGGTCCGCACGCTCCAGGTACTGCGGCAAAATGTCGGTGACAGCGCCTTTCCGGCCTTTGCTGCCGTCATCGGTGGTAAATACGCAGCTCGCCCCTGATGGTAACATATTTTGTGGCAATATACCCGCCGCGCTGCGGGCCCCTATCAGCAGGACCACCTCCAACCCGGCGGATATAGCCTTTGCGGCTAAAAAGCCCAGCGGCGCTATGCCGATCCCGCCTGCCACCAGCAGCACGCTGCGCGACCCCGGCGCAACTTTAAAACCGTTGCCCAGCGGGCCGATGACATCGATACTGTCCCCTGCCTGCAGCTGCGACAGCCGGACGGTCCCCCTGCCTTCCGAACTTCCGCCGGGAGCCAGGCTGACCCGGTACAGCAGCCGTAGCCGTCCGTCAGCCGTGACTCCATGGATGCTTATGGGACGGCGCAGAATGCTGTCACCCCCGCATTTGAGCATGAGGAACTGGCCGGGCAGGCCGTCGGCTACTATGCCGGACGCATCGAGCTGCATAAGGAAGCAGGCTGCGCCGGGATAGCGCAGCACCCGGTCATTCGATATCACCCTGGCGTTAAGCTGTTTCATACTTCATTATAACGTCATTGCGAGGAGACGCAGGCGACGCGGCAATCCAGTGTTGGCGTGGTTCCGGACACCAGATTGCTTCGCTCTGCTCGCAATGACATGTTACTCTCTTTTTACTCGTCATTGCGAGGAGCCGCAGGCGACGCGGCAATCCAGTGTTGGCGTGGTTCCGGACACCAGATTGCTTCGCTCTGCTCGCAATGACATGTTACTCTCTTTTTACTCGTCATTGCGAGGAGCCGCAGGCGACGCGGCAATCCAGTGTTGGCGTGGTTCCGGACACCAGATTGCTTCGCTTTGCTCGCAATGACATGTTACTCTCTTTTTACTCGTCATTGCGAGGAGCCGCAGGCGACGCGGCAATCCAGTGTTGGCGCGGTTCCGGACACCAGATTGCTTCGCTCTGCTCGCAATGACATGTTATTCATTTTATATCCGCGTGATAGTCCTGCAGCGACTTCACGACGGGTCGCTGTTTTTGGTAGGCCTCGATGCCGCGCACCGCCGCCGCCGCCGCCGCCAGCGTGGTGATATAGGTCACCTTGTATTTGATGGCGGTCTTGCGGATATACGAGTCGTCGTATTTGCTGAGCTTGCCGCTGGGAGTATTGATCACGAGTTGTATCTCGCCGTTTTTGATGCCGTCGATGATATTGGGCCGGCCCTCGTGCTGTTTGTTGATCACCTCCGACTCCACCCCGTGGCCGGCCAGGAAGTCGTGCGTGCCCCTGGTGGCCTTGATACTGAAGCCGAGCTCCCTGAACTGCGTTGCCAGGTTTAACACCGTGGGCATCTCCTTGCTATTGAGGCTGAGCAGAACGGTGCCGCCCTCAGGCAGGCGCTGCCTGGCTGCCTCCTGCGCCTTGTAAAAGGCCATGCCGAAAGAATCCGCCATGCCCAGCACCTCTCCGGTGGACCTCATCTCGGGCCCCAGCACGGGGTCGACCTCGGGGAACATATTGAAGGGGAATACGGCCTCCTTGACGCCGTAATGCGGTATGATGCGATGTCTCAGGCCCAGGTCCTTAAGCTTCTTGCCAAGCATAAGCTGCGTGGCGATGCGGGCCATGGAGACGTTGCAGACCTTGGATACCAGGGGGACGGTCCTGGATGCCCTGGGGTTGGCCTCCAGGACGTACACGGTATCCTGCGCAATGGCGTACTGCATGTTCATGAGGCCGACCACGTTAAGCTCCCCGGCTATTTTAGCCGTATATTCGTTGATTGTTTTCATGTGCTTTTTCGCTATGCTCACCGGCGGGATGATGCAGGACGAATCGCCGGAATGTATGCCGGCCAGCTCTATATGCTCCATGATAGCGGGCACGAAGGTGTCGCTGCCGTCGGCTACGGCGTCGGCCTCGGCCTCGATGGCGTTTTCCAGAAACTTGTCGATGAGGATGGGACGGTCTGGCGTCATACCCACAGCCGCGCTTACATATTCTCGCAGCATCTCCTCGTCGTGCACTACCTGCATGCCACGACCCCCCAGCACGTAGGATGGCCGCACCATCAGGGGATAGCCGATACGGCCTGCAACCTTGAGGGCCTCCTCTATGTCGATGGCCATGCCGGACTCGGGCATGGGTATTTTCATCTTGATCATCATTTCCCTGAACCTGCCGCGGTCCTCGGCCAGGTCGATTACCTCGGGCGTTGTGCCGAGTATCTTGACTCCGCATTGGCTTAACTCCCCGGCGATATTGAGCGGTGTCTGGCCGCCGAACTGCACGATCACGCCTTCGGGCTTCTCCTTGTCGTAGATGCTGAGCACGTCCTCGACGGTAAGCGGCTCGAAGTACAGCTTGTCCGAGGTGTCGTAGTCGGTGGATACGGTCTCGGGGTTGCAGTTGACCATGATGGTCTCGTATCCCTCGTCCCTCAATGTGAAGGCGGCATGCACGCAGCAGTAATCGAACTCTATGCCCTGCCCGATGCGGTTGGGTCCGCCGCCCAGCACCATTACCTTTTTGCGGCTGCTGCTCTGAGTTTTGTCAGGGGCGTTATAGGTGGAGAAGTAATAGGCCGCGTTCTCCACGCCGCTGACGGGCACGGGCTCCCAGGCCTCCTTCATGCCCAGGGCCAGCCTCTGTTGCCGGATAGACTTTTCGGGCAGGCCCAGGATCTGGGCCAGGTATTTATCGGCGAACCCGTCCTTCTTGGCCCGCCGGAGCAGGTCGTCGGGTAGGGGCTTGCCTTTGAATGCCAGCACCTCTCCTTCCAGCTCGACCAGCTCTTTCATCTGCTGGATGAACCATTCCTTGATATAGGTCAGTTCGTAGAGGGCCTTTACCCCGGCGCCCTTGCGCAGGGCCTCGTACATGATGAACTGCCGCTCGCTGGAGGGCTCCTTGAGCATATCCATCAACTCGCCCAGCGTTTTTCTGTTGAAATCTTTGGCGAATCCCAGGCCATGACGGCCTGATTCGAGCGACCTGATGGATTTCTGCAGGGCCTCCTTATAGTTCTTGCCGATGCTCATAACCTCGCCCACGGCGCGCATCTGGGTGCCCAGCTTGTCCTCTGCGTCCTTGAATTTCTCAAATGCCCAGCGGGCGAATTTGACCACCACGTATTCGCCTGAAGGGGTATACTTTTCCAGCGTGCCGTCGCGCCAGTAGGGGATCTCGTCCAGCGTCAGCCCGGCGGCCAGCCTGGCGGATATGAGCGCGATGGGGAATCCCGTGGCCTTGGAGGCCAGCGCCGAAGAGCGCGAGGTGCGCGGGTTGATTTCGATCACCACCACCCGGCCCGTTGCGGGATCATGGGCGAACTGGATGTTGGTGCCGCCGATTACGCGTATGGCCTCCACGATCTTGTAGGAATAGTCCTGCAGCCTCTTCTGCAGCTTGGGATCTATGGTCAGCATGGGGGCCACGCAGAACGAGTCGCCGGTGTGCACACCCATGGCGTCGATATTTTCGATAAAGCAGACTGTGATCATCTGGTTCCTGGAATCGCGAACCACCTCGAGCTCGAGCTCCTCCCAGCCGAGAACCGATTCCTCGATCAGTACCTGGCCTATCAGGCTGGCCGCTATGCCGCGGCCGGCCACGGTGCGCAGCTCCTCCACGTTGTAGACCAGCCCGCCGCCGGTGCCGCCCATGGTATAGGCCGGCCTGACTACCACCGGGTAGCCCAGTTCGGACGCCACCCGCTCGGCATCCTCGATGGAGTAAACGGCCTCGCTTTCAGGCATCTCGATGCCCAGCCGGTTCATGGTCTCCTTGAAGGCTATGCGGTCCTCGCCGCTGCGTATGGCTTCGACGTCCACACCGATCACCTCGACCCCGTATTTTTTCAGCACCCCCTCCTTGGCCAGCTCGGAACTGAGGTTAAGACCAGACTGCCCTCCCAGGTTGGGCAGCAGTGCGTCCGGCCTCTCCTTCTCGATGATCTTCTCCATCATGGCCACGGTGAGCGGCTCGATATAGGTGATATGGGCCATGCCCGGGTCGGTCATGATAGTGGCCGGGTTGGAGTTGACCAGAACGATCTCATACCCCAGGCCTTTGAGGGCCTTGCAGGCCTGCGTGCCGGAGTAGTCGAATTCGCAGGCCTGGCCGATGATGATGGGGCCCGACCCGATGATCATAATTTTCTTGATGTCGTTTCTTCGCGGCAAGGACGTCCTCCCTATAATATTTCGATCAGCTTAAGTACTCGTTCACGGGCTTGATATTGTAGATCTGCCTGCTGTGCGTCAGGGCTTTGAGCCCCGCCCTGGCCGTGTCCAGCGAGGTGAAGCAGGGGATGCGCTTTTCCACGGCGGCGCGCCTGATGTGGAACCCGTCCTGCAGGGCGGTTCGACCCCCGGTGATGGTGTTGATGATGCCGGTCACCTTCCCCGAGTTGATGAGGTCCAGCACGTTGGGGCTTCCCTGTCCCAGCTTCTTACCCGTGGTCGTGACCTTCATCCTGTTGCTCTCGATCAGCGCGGCCGTGCCCTCGGTGGCATAAAGGCTGTATCCGAGATTGTAAAACCCTTTGATCAACGGCAGGGCTTCCTTCTTGTTCTTGTCGGCGATGCTGAAAAGCAGGCCCCCGCCTGGAGGCAGGATCAGCCCGGCCGCCATCATGGCCTTGACCATGGCGCCCTCGAAGGTATGATCGATGCCCATAACCTCGCCCGTGGATTTCATCTCCGGCCCGAGGTAGGTGTCCACTCCGGTCAGCTTGGACATGGAGAAGACGGGCGCCTTGATGCCGACCAGTCTCTGCTTCTTGAATAGACCGGACGTATAGCCCTGCTGGCTGAGGCTGATGCCCAGCATGACCTTGGTAGCCAGGCGCACCATGGGGATGCCCGTGACCTTGGAGATGAAAGGTATGGTGCGGCTGGCCCGGGGGTTAACCTCGATAACATATACGGATGACTCGCTGTTGTGCTCTCCCGGCATGATTACGAACTGCACATTCATCAGCCCGCGCACGTTCAGTCCCAGCGCCATCCTGGTGGAATAGTCGACCAGCGTGTCCACCTCGCGCGTGGTGAGGTTGAGGCCGGGATAAACCGCGATGGAATCGCCGCTGTGCACGCCGGCCCTCTCTATATGCTCCATGATCCCGGGTATAAGCACGTCCCGGCCGTCGCAGATGGCGTCCACCTCGACCTCTTTGCCCTCGAAATACTTGTCGATCAGGACGGGGTGTTTGCTGCCCAGGTCCAGGGCGCGCTTCATGTACTTGGTCAACTCCTCGTCACTGGTAACTATCTCCATGGCCTGTCCGCCCAGGACATAGCTGGGCCTGACCAGCACCGGGAAGCCCAGAACGCCCGCGATATCGAGGGCCTCCCTGAGCGTGGTGACCCCCGAGCCCGGCGGTTGGGGTATGCCCAGGCCGTTGAGAAAATCCTCAAATCGGCGGCGGTCCTCCGCCACGTCGATGGCCTCGGCGCTGGAACCTATAATGGTTAATCCGCCGGCGGTCAGCGGCTCGGCCAGGTTGACGGCGGTCTGCCCGCCGAATTGCACGATGGAGGGGCATTCTATATAGCGCTGGTCTATGAACGATTCGTTTTCGATCACGTTGCGCACGCTCTCTTCATCCAGCGCCTCGAAATATAGCCGGTCGCTGGTATCGAAGTCGGTTGAGACCGTCTCGGGGTTGGAATTGATCATGATGCTTTTATATCCGGCCTCCTGCAGAGCCCAGGCTGAGTGCACGCTGCAGTAATCGAACTCGATCCCCTGCCCGATGCGTATGGGCCCGCTGCCGATGACCAGCGCCTTTCGATCGTCCAGGGGCAGGGCCTCGTTCTCTTTCTCATAAGTGCTGTAAAAATAGGGCGTCTCGGCATCGAACTCGGCTGCGCAGGTATCAACCATTTTATAAACAGGCTTGATCTGCAAATCTTTCCTCGTCTCCCGGACCTGTTCCGGCAGCCGGTCGGCCAGCGTGCCGATCTGGACGTCGGAGAATCCCAGCCGCTTGGCCTGCCACATCAGGTCGCGCTGCAGCGGTTCGGCCAGCAAGCGCCGCTCCATTTCGACAATATTAAGTGACTTCTGAATGAACCAGGGGTCGATGCCCGTATGCGCGGAGATGTCGTTTACCGCTATGCCCCTGCGCAAAGCCGCCATAACGGCCCACAGCCTGAGGTCGTTGGGCTGCAGCGGAAAGGAATCGAGGGTACCGTCGCTGCCCCAGTCCTTGCCCTCCCATAGCAGGGACCTGTTGCCGAATTCGAGGGAGCGCACCGCCTTCTGCAGGGCGGCCTCGAAGCTGCGGTCGATGGCCATGACCTCACCCGTGGCCTTCATCTGGGTGCCCAGGCTGCGGTCGCCCGTGATGAACTTGTCGAAGGGCCAGCGCGGTATCTTGACCACGCAGTAGTCGAGGGCAGGCTCGAAGGCGGCCATAGTCTTGCCGGTGATCTTATTGGGTATTTCATCCAGCCTTTTTCCGGCAGCTATCTTGGCGGCCACCCGCGCGATGGGGTAGCCCGTGGCCTTGCTGGCCAGGGCTGAGCTGCGGCTGACACGGGGGTTGACCTCGATAATATAATATTGGCTCTGTTTCACGTTAAGCTGGTCCGGCGCCCACCTGGCCGCCACCACCGGGCCGGGAGTCAGCGCGAACTGTATGTTGCACCCGCCCTCAATGCCCAGGGCGCGTATGATCTTGAGGCTGGCGGACCTCAGCATCTGGTATTCACGATCGGAAAGTGTCTGGCTGGGCGCTACCACGATGCTGTCGCCGGTATGTATACCCATGGGGTCGATGTTCTCCATGTTGCATATCGTGATGCAGTTGTCGGCTGCATCGCGCATGACCTCGTATTCCAGCTCCTTCCAGCCGAACAGGCACTGTTCGACCAGCACCTGTTTGGTCAGGCTGGCGGCCAGGCCGTTCTCCGTGATGGCCTCGAGCTCTTCCATGCTGCGGGCTATGCCGCCGCCGGTTCCCCCAAGGGTAAAGGAAGGACGTATGATGAGCGGCAGCCCCACCTGGCGTGCAAATTCGACCGCCTCTTCGATCGAATTGACAGTGATGCTGTGCGGTATGGGCTCGCCGATATCCTGTATAAGCTTTTTAAACAGGGAGCGTTCCTCGGCTTGCTTGATGCTTTCCAGCGGCGTGCCGAGCATACGTACATTATATTTATCCAGTATGCCAGCGTCGGCCAGCTCTACCGCCAGGTTGAGGCCCGTCTGGCCTCCCAGCGTGGGCAGAAGCCCGTCCGGCCTTTCGCGCTCAATGATCCTGCCGACTACTTCGACCGTGAGGGGCTCGATATAGACGACGTCCGCGATGCCCTGGTCGGTCATGATGGTGGCCGGGTTGGAATTGACCAGGACCGTGGTTATGCCCTCCTCCCTGAGTGACTTGCAGGCCTGGGTCCCGGCGTAGTCGAACTCGGCGGCCTGGCCGATGATGATCGGTCCCGACCCGATGACCAGCACTTTGGACGGTTTCGTCATCTAACTTCTCCGTCCCTGCTTGATCAGGTCGAGGAAACGCTGGAACAGGTAGGTGCTGTCCATGGGGCCGGGTGAGCCTTCGGCGTGGTACTGTATGGATATAAGCGGCATCTCCTTATGCCTCATTCCCTCGACCGTGCCGTCGTTCAGGTTGATGTGGCTGGCCTCCAGTCCGCCGGACAGCGTAGCGAGGTCCAGCGCGTACCCGTGGTTCTGCGTCGTTATATATACTCTGCCGCTCTCGATGTCGCGCACGGGGTGATTGCCCCCGCGGTGGCCGAACTTGAGCTTGAAGGTGCTGGCGCCCAGCGCCCTGCCGACCAGCTGATGGCCCAGGCAGATGCTCATGATCGGGACCTGCCCCAGCAGTTGCCGGATATTTTCGATCAGGTAATCCAGCAGGGCGGGGTCGCCCGGGCCGGGGGATAGCACCACGCCGTCGGGAGAGAGCTTGCGTATCTCTGCGGCGGAAGCTGTGCAGGGCAGCACCGTTATCCCACAGCCCAGCCTGTTGAAGATGCGAGCTATGTTGTAGCGCAGCCCCATGTCGACGATCACCAGTTTGATCTCATCCCGATTTTTTTCGGCGCTTTGCCAGGGGTATTGAGCCGGCGCACTGACCTCTTTGACGAAGTCGGTTGACCCGTAGGGCGGCAGTTTTTTCAAGCCGGACACGGCTTCACCCACAGTCAGCTCCGTGGAGATCACGGCCGGCATGACGCCCAGCGAGCGGATATGCCGGGTCAGGCTGCGCGTATCGATGCCGCTGATGCCGGGTATGCCGCCGCTTACCAGGTAGTCGTTCAGCGTTGACCTGCTCTGCCAGTGGCTGGGTTGGGGGCAGTATTCCCTGACCACGAAGCCGCGGACCTGGATTTTAGCCGATTCGAAGTCGCTGTCGTTGATGCCGTAGTTGCCTATCAGCGGGTAGGTGGGGACCACCAACTGCCCGGCAAACGAGGGGTCGGTCAGCATCTCCTGGTAACCGGTCATGCTGGTGATGAAAACGATCTCGCCGGAGGCGGTGCCCGCGGCGCCGAATGAGGTTCCCTCGTAAAAGGTGCCGTCCTCGAGCACGAGGATGGCCTTTTTTGTGGTTGTCATTAAGATATCCTTAGCGAGTTGTGTCTATAGGCAAAACGTCCGCAGTTGATAGTTGCCACAACCATTCCCTTCAATTTACATCCGTCGAACGGCGTGTTCCTGCCCCTGGACAGGAAGTCATTAACGTCCACCGTCCACTCCCGGCCGGTATCGAGCAGCGCTATGTCGGCCCGCGCGCCCGGCCGGAGAGTCCCGCCGGCATTCTTCAAGGCCCGCGCCGGTCCCGAGGTCAGGCAGGCGATGAGGGCATTCAGGTCGATCCTGCCCGTGTGAACCAGGTCCATCAGCGTGCCGAATGCTGTCTCGAAGCCGCTGATGCCGGGCGCGGCATTTTCAAATTCGCAGAGCTTGTCCTCCATAGTGTGCGGAGCATGGTCCGTGGCTATGGCGTCGATGGTGCCGTCATTTATCCCCCGGATCAGCGCATCTACGTCGGCGGATGACCTCAGCGGGGGGTTGACCCTGGCGTTGGTATCGTAGGCCAGCGCGGCGCCCGGCCCGCCCTGCGCTTTCATCACACGCTCATGGGTAAGGGTGAGGTGGTGGGGTGTAGCGTCGCAGGTTACTTTCAGTCCCCTGCTTTTGGCGTTGCGCACAAGCTCCATCGAGCCCCCGGTGCTGATGTGCGTGATATGCAGCCTGGCCCCGGTCAACTCGCACAGCGCGATATCGCGTGCCACCATCGCTTCCTCGGCGGCTGCGGGTATGCCTTTAAGGCCCAGACGTACGGCAACCCAGCCGTCATTGATATGGCCGCCCTGCGACAGTTGCAGGTCCTCGCAGTGGTCGATAAGCGGCAGGTCGAGCACGGCCGCGTTCTGCATGGATAGAGTCATGAGGCTCGAACTGCTCACCGGGCTGCCGTCGTCGCTGAAGCCGATGCACCCGGCGTCCGCCAGCTCGGCCAGGTCGGCCAGTTCCCTGCCCGCCCTGCCTTTGCTGATGCAGCCCACCGGGAGAATGGTGATGAGAGGGGCCTCCCTGGCTGCTATATCCTTAACGTGACCTATAATGGCGGCGTTATCCAACGGCGGGCTGGTATTGGGCATGCAGCAAACTGTGGTGTAACCGCCGCGCGCTGCCGCTGCGGCGCCGCTGGCTATAGTCTCCTTTTCTTCGTAGCCGGGCTGGCGCAAATGGCAGTGAAGGTCGATAAAGCCCGGGCAGGCTGTTAATCCGGAGGCATCTATTACTGTGGCGCCGGCCGCGGCGATGTCCGTCCCCGTCCGTAATATTTTCCCATCGGCAATAAGTATGTCGCCGCTTTCATCTATGCCGTTGGCGGGATCGATGATGCGGGCGTTTTTAATCAGGAGCTTGCTCTCTTTCACCGGCTCTTCCCTCCTGCGATCAGGTACAGCAGAGCCATGCGTATGGCCACGCCGTTGGTGACCTGCTGTTCGATCACAGATCTTGTACCGTAGGCCACTTCGTGGCTGATCTCGACACCCTCGTTCATGGGGCCCGGGTGCATCACCAGCACGTCCGGCTTGGCCCCGGCCAGGCGCCGCAGGTTGACCTGGTAACCCCGGATATATTCGCGCAGGGACGATATCAGGCCGCTCTGCTGGCGCTCCTTTTGCAGCCTCAGAGGCATGATAATGTCGGCGCCTTCAAGGGCCGCATCGAGGCTGTGCTCGATACTGACGTGGCTGAGGGCGCAGCGGTCCAGCATTTCAGGCAGGCCGCGCGGCATCAGGGTTGGAGGCGCGCAGAGCACCAGCTTAATGCCGTAATGACGCGTTCCCCAGATATTGGAGCGGGCTACCCTGCTGTGCATGATATCGCCGACGATGACGGCTTTACGGCCCTTCAAGTCGCCGAGTTGCTGTTTCATGGTGAAGATATCCAGCAATCCCTGAGAGGGGTGGGCGTGGCAGCCATCGCCCGCGTTGATGATGCTGGTGTCCAGGTGACGCGCAGCTATGTAGGGCGCACCGGAGCAGGGATGCCTCATGATGATGGTGTCGACCTCCAGGGCCTGCAGCGTGCGCAGGCTATCGATGAGCGATTCACCCTTGGCCACACTGCTCCTGGCAGAGTCCAGGCTGATGGTATCAGCCCCCAGGTATTTGGCTGCCAGCTCGAAGGAGGCCCGTGTCCGGGTGCTGGGCTCAAAGAACATGGTGGCGATGGTCTTGCCGCGCAGCGTGGGCACTTTCTTGACATCGCGATCCAGAATCTCGACCATCCCTTCGGCAATCTCGAACACGAGGTCGGTCTCCTCCCGGCTGAAATCGTCCAGGTCGAGCACGTGCCTGTGGCTCCATGAATCTATGGAGAGCTGGGGCAGTGTTTCACGCGTGGCCGCTCCCTGTCTCGGTTCACTTAGGCTCATTCTTACCTCCCTCCGTCCTCATAACCGTAACTTTATCCACGGCGTCGACTTCGCTCAGGAATACCTGGATCTCCTCGTTGCGCGCCGTGGGTATATTTTTACCCACGAAATCGGCGCGGATGGGCAGCTCGCGGTGGCCTCTGTCGATCAGCACTGCGAGCTGGATGGTCTCGGGCCTTCCCAGGTCAATCAGCGCATCGAGGGCGGCCCGTATACTGCGCCCGGTATAAAAAACATCGTCTACCAGAATCAGTTGCTTGCCGGTGATATCGAAAGGCACGTAGGTCTGCTGGACAACGTGTTTGAAGCTCAGAGACGAGACATCGTCGCGGTAAAGGGTTATATCCAGCGAGCCCACGGGGATGTCGACCTGCTCCATGCCGCGGATGATTTTGGCCAGGCGCTGGGCCAGGGGGACGCCGCGCGTTTTGATGCCGACAAAGACGATGTTGGTGGCGCCCTTGTTGCGCTCGAGGATCTCGTGCGCAACGCGAACCAGCGCCCGCTCGATATCGGAGGAATTAAGCAGTATTTTTTCGGGCATTAAAAAAACCTCTTGCCCGTGCTGGCAAGAGGTCTGTTACAAGCACATGTGCCCGGACCGGAATTGCGGCGGAGTAGCTTCATCATTCCCTTGCCAGCCTCACTGGGCTGACTTAAAGGTTTATTTTCTAGTATTATACCACTGGAGGAGGGGATAAATCAAATTTCAGATTGATGGCTATTGAAAAGGTGCTAATATTATTCAGCACGGACGCTCAGGTTAGCGGAACGCCGCTAAAATGGTGCAGGCATGCGGCGCTCTCATGTTTACATAATATAACAGACTGGAGGGAAAAGTGAAATTTGAGGCCAGGCCAGGTGATATAAGAACCATCTCAACCGATGCGGTTGTTGCCGGGATATGCGAGGGGGATGACAGCCCGGGTGGGTCTGCCGGCGAGTTGAACATGGCCCTGGGAGGGATTATCGCGGAGCTTATCAAATCGGGTGAAGTGAAAGGAAAGCTGAACGAGCTGCACGTATTGCATACGCTGGGTAAGATCCCGGCCCGCTTGGCGGTTGTAGCCGGCATGGGTAAGAAGGCCGAATGGGACAACGATAAGCTGAGGGACCTGGCCGGTGAGGTTGCGCGCGCCCTGCGCAGGCACAAGGCAAAATCGGCAGCCCTGGCGCTACGGGCAGGGGGAGAAGGTCGTCCGGACAATGCTGAATCGGCTCGCGCGGTAGCTGAAGGCTGCCTGCTTGGCGCCTACCTTTACAGGCGCCATATGACCAAGGACGATAATGGGCACGAGATCGAAGATATCATACTTCTTGAAAATGACGCTGCCGCGCTTGATGAGGTCGGCGCAGGACTGGAAAAGGGCAGGATCACGGCTGGGGCGGTGATGGTGGCGCGGGACATGGTCAATGAGCCGGCCAACCACATGACCCCCACACACATGGCGGAGATGGCGGGTGATGTTGCCTCCAAATATGGCCTGGATATAACTGTGATGGACCGCGCACTGATGGAGAAGGAGAAGATGGGGGCCCTGCTGGGCGTGGCGCAGGGGAGTTCCGAGCCGCCCAAATTTATCGTGCTGAATTACAGTGGCGACCCGTCCAATAAGGATGTTGTCGGGCTTATAGGCAAGGGGCTGACCTTCGACTCGGGCGGTATCTCGCTCAAGCAGCAGGAATTCATGTCGGATATGAAGGGTGACATGTCCGGCGGCGCTGTGGTGATAGCGGCCATGGGCGCCATAGCGCAGATGAAGCCGGCGGTCAACGTAACCGCACTCATACCGGCCACCGAGAACCTTCCCGGCGGCAGGGCGCTTAAGCCAGGGGATGTGCTGAAGGCGTCCAACGGCAAGACCATCGAAGTGGTCAACACCGATGCGGAGGGCAGACTGATACTGGCCGACGCGCTTTGCTATGCCGTCAGGAAGGGGCTCAGCCCTATCGTCGACCTGGCCACACTGACCGGGGCCTGCCATATAGCGCTGGGCGATTTATATGCGGGCCTGTTCTCCAATGACAGCGCGCTGGCCGGCCGTTTGATTAAGGCCGCCGGCGATGGCGGTGAAAAGCTCTGGCAGTTGCCATTGCCCGAGGAATACAAGGACCTCAATAAGAGCGAAATTGCCGATATAAAGAACTCGGGCGGCAGGTACGGAGGGGCCATCACGGCAGCCCTCTTCCTGCAGGAGTTCGTGGGTGAGACGCCCTGGGCGCACATCGATATAGCCGGGCCATTCATGACGGACAAGGTCAGGGGGGCGATGGTAAAGGGCGCAACAGGCTACGGCGTGAGGACGCTGATGCGATTCGTATGCGGTTTGGGCGATAAATAGGAGGTTGGTGATGCAGATAAAATGGCTCGGGCACTCGTGCTTCCTGTTGACGGCGGGAGACGGTGCGAAGCTGCTGATGGACCCTTTCAAGTCGGACAGTCACCTCAGCTATAAGCCGGTCGCTGAAAAAGCCGATATGGTTACGATCAGCCATGAGCATTTGGACCATAACTGCACCGCAGCGCTCCTCGGTCAGCCGGAGGTCCTGAGGGGGGGCGTCGAGAAGACCGTTAAAGGTATAAAGGTCAGGGGTATCAGCCTTTTCCACGATGAATCCGGGGGCAAGCAGCGGGGTGGTAATACCGTATTTTGTGTTGCGATCGATGATATCAACGTATGCCACCTGGGCGACCTCGGGCACCGGCTATCGGAAGATCAGCTTGCCGCCGTGGGGAGGGTGGATGTGCTGCTGGTCCCGGTGGGCGGAGTTTTCACTATCGATGTGGAAGCAGCCAACAAGGTATGTGAAGATATCAAACCGCGCATAGCCATACCCATGCATTATCGGACCGACCGGTGCCTCTTCCTGCAGTGGAGCGCGGAGGATTTTGCCAGGGGCAAAAAGATTGTTAGAAGGCTTGCAGGCAGCGAGTACGAAATCGCAAAGGCCGCGCTGCCGGCCGAATTTGAAGTGGTCGTGCCGCGATACCCGGCCTAGGGCTTTGAAGTCAATTTGCCGTAGGCAGCCCTGGCGGCCTCCGACTCGGCCGTCTTCCTGGTCTTGCCCGATCCCACTGCCAGAAGCACATCACCCAGCGAGACGGATACGCAGAATATCCTGTCGTGGTCGGGTCCCGTCGACTCGATTATCTCGTACTCGGGAAGCGTTTTGAACTCCGCCTGGGTAAATTCCTGCAGCAGAGCCTTGAAGTTGGCGCTGTGCTTTCCTTCCTTTATGGCCTGGATGTCAGGGGCAAAAGCGGACAGGACGAAGGACCTGGCCGCTTCAAAGCCCAGGTCGAGGTAAACCGCCGCTGTAAGAGCCTCGTAAGCATCTGCCAGGTTGTTGCGTTTACCCCTCCCGCCGGATGAATCTTCTCCCTTGCCCAGCAGCAGGTAATCGCCGAGATTAAGTTGCACTGCCTTTTCGGCCAACTTCTCCTGCCGTACCAGGGAGATGCGGATCTCGGTCAGCTTCCCTTCGGGCAGGCCGGGGTAATCACTGTATAGTTTCTCAGCGACGAAGAGGTTGAGCAGGGCATCGCCCAGGAATTCCATACGCTCGTTGTCGCCGGCGCTGCCCGCCGGATTCTCATTGATATAAGAGGTATGGGTAACCGCCTGTTCAAGGATAGCCGGATTATTGAACCTGATCCCGAGGGTTGATTGCAGATCATTTAGAGAGGACAATTCGCGCCTGAGGCTCCTCGATTAACTGAACTCTTCCCGGGCAAGTCCCGTGATGATAATGGCAGGGATGCCGAAAAAGGGGAAGACCAGGCACGAGCATATAGCCCCTGCCAGGGCCAGCCCCCAGATCCTGCGCTGGAGCGCGTACACTCCGCCTATGATCGATATGATGCCGATGAAGACCAGCACAAAGGGTATTGCGAAGAGCCTGGAGATAATCTGCTCGGTCTGCTCAATGACAATGGGATCGAGGCGCATGACCTCGTGGAGGGTGCGGAATACGGAGGTAAGCACCACGAAATACACGCCGCCCACCATGCCTATGGCGCCTGCCACGATGTCGAGTATGCCGGCCATAGTAGGTTTCCAGGTAAGTTTCATGTTATGCTATTCTCCAGGTAGAATTTGATCAACCTAAATAGATATAACTAATTGTAACAGTCACTGTCAAATCCGGTGATTCGATCAACCGGCCCGGTGATATTACAGCGCTGCCGGGGACAAGCCAGCAATAAGGGAGATGAAAGTATGTTTATAGACCGTCCGGGCAGGATTTGCGACGGGCTTTACATGCTCGGTTTAAAACAGAGCCTGATGTACCTGGTGAAGGGGCAGAGGTCTATGATTATCGGCGGCGCCATGAACTGGATCGTCCCGCAGCTTGAGGAGCAGTTTAAGCAGTTCGCCATCGACACGGACAGCATCGAGTACCTGGTGATACCTCATGCGCATTTCGACCATTTCGGCGCCGTGCCCTACCTGAAAAGAAGGTTCCCGCGCATCAAAGTGCTGGGGACCCAAGCCGCAGTCAGGATACTTTCAAAGGAGAAGGTCATCAATTACTCAGAAATGGTCAATAAATTGATGATCGACGCCTACAAGCTGCAGGAAGAGTATGAGAGGATGAACCTCAAGATCGACGCCGTCACAATCGACCAGGTTGTAAATGATTCCACCGTCATCGACCTGGGCGACGGCCTGGAAGCCAGGTTTATTGAGACACCGGGGCATTCGCCTTCTGACGTCACGGTGTACATACCAGGGCTGAAGGCGATATTTCCCAGCGACACTGTGCCCTGTCCGCTGGGCGGCGTAGATAAACTGGCGCGTCCCTCGCCGCAGTTCGATTTTACCCTGTATAAAGAATCGATCAACAGGTTGCTGCCCTTGGACATCGAGATATGCTGCTTCGACCACTATGCCGCCGTGACCGGGGCCGATGCCAGGCAGCTGCTGGAAAACGCGGTCAAATTATGCAGGCAGTACCAGGACCATATCGTGGAGCAGTACCGTGCAACCGGCGACCTGGAGCGGGTGGCGGGGCAGGTGGCCCGCGAAACCCTGGAGATGGAGAGCTTCGATTTTCTCAACCAGGAGCTCATGATGCCGATATCCAGGGCCGAGGTGCGCAACGTACTTAAATCAGTGGGCTTGTTGGCTAGTTAAGATATCCGGTTCACAGCTTGCCTGAGACAGAGCGGCAATGTTATAATTTTGGAACTCTGGGGATTAGTCTAGCGGTAGGACAGCGGACTCTGAATCCGTGAGCCCTGGTTCGAATCCAGGATCCCCAGCCATTTGTCTGGCGCATTCGTCTAGGGGTTTAGGACGCTGCCCTCTCAAGGCAGAGATCACCGGTTCGAATCCGGTATGCGCTACCAATTTCAAATCCACCAGGTCAGTTTTTTTGGCAGACTAATCAGTGCGTCAGATCACAGGTCCTGCCGACACACTGACTCTATGATTTAAGCCAAGAAATTTCACAACCGGGCATTGACACTGGCAACATGCACTGGTGTTAAATATTATTCGCGTTCAACCAGCTGAAAATTTCTTGTACAGAATACTAAATATCTTGGATCTGCCGGCGCATTGACTCTCTTTGCATCACAGCTAAATTTAATGACATGTTTGCCCGGAGGAACTACGATCTCTTTTTCATAGATATATCCGGAATTATTAATTGTTAAGTTTTCATTAATCAGGGTACTTTCAATTGTCAAATTAGACAGCTCGGGATATCCAGTAATAAATATTGCACTAAGGGTAAATAATTTATCTTTATTCGAGTGATTATTGATTATCATCGTTCCCTGTGATGAGCACCATCTCCAATTATATTCCCTGGTCCTTTCCAATGGCGAAAATCCATCCCACCATTCAACTCTAAATAAATATGATGCATTTTTCTCAAGCTGCTTTAAAAATAGCGGGTCCTGGATTTTTTCAAAATATCGCTGTAATTCCTCATCGCGCTGCTGTTCCGACCAGTCCTTCCTGGTAGCCTGTGGAAAATTTAAAGCTGTAAGTTTATTAGTGGCTTTCCAATGCTCTTCAAACGCAATCAGAAATTTACACCACATATATTGATCCGTCCCAAGGTCTGTTCGGGGAGTAGTTACCCAACCTTCCTCTAATTCCATGTAGCTTTCTCTGGTATGGGCTGCCAAAGTTAAGCCGAATCCACCCTGCATCTTTTTTACCATCTCTGCATCAATATTAGTCCAATGAATGTCCCCGAACAATGTATTTTCATCTGTTATCTCATCCGGTAAAAACATGTAGACTGGAAGTGCGTGGGCGAAGTGATGTTTTATTAATGCATCTTCCATTACTTCAACATGATTAGGCAACCATAAATCATCATGGCTGCAGTAACAGATAATCTTACCGCTGGTCTGTTTGATTACAATATCTCGATAAGGTTCTCCTGTTCTCGGCGATTTTGGATATACAAAAACTTTTATTCGAGGGTCTTCCTTTTGTATGTTCTGGAAAAAAGAAACCATATGTTCTGGCGAACCATCACATATAATGCATATTTCAAGATCTTTTACTGTCTGAATTTGAACGCTTTTAATTGCCCAACGCGCAAACGATGCGTTCCCAAAAGTAGGTATGATGACTGTTGCTCTAGTCATGATTGCCAGATGTATCAGATGATCTCAGGGTAGGAAAACTCTTCCATCTCCTGGTTTGGATTTTCGCTACCCGCATTTTCATTGAGTTTAATTATTTTTTCGATATAATCACTAAAGACCGGAGGTCTGTGTTTTGTACCAATAAAACGATAATTTTCACTATTAATCTTATTTAAAATCTCAAGTCTTTGGGGATGCCATAGAAAATCATCTTCCATATATTCATTCAGGTCTAATAGTCTATAGTCTTTCTCATATTTACATTCAGGCCCCGCATAATTACAACCATCTGCACCTACTTGAATTAGAAAATGAGATCCATGGAGTTTTCTGAAGAGTAGAGGTTCTTCACTGTAACGCTCATAAGGTACTTGAATATTTGCATCTGGTGGGGCTTGTTCCTTTACTTCTTCAATTGCTTGAAGTACTCCGGTTTGATCTGCTTGAGTTGGCTTTTCTGTATCCCAATTAATACAGAAAGGATGAAAGTAAATCCAATGTACACCCGAATTCAACGCATTTGTACAAACGTGCATATATTTATTATTTAATTCTGTGCGTGTTAAGATAGATGCACCAACTTGCAGTTTGCTACCCTCTTTTTCTATACGATTACGTAGATTTGCTATTTTTCCTAATGTCTGTGTGAAATATTCAGAATCACCATTCTGCCAATCATACATTGACACGCGAATAGAAGTGACATGTTCCAATAGGGCAGCCTGTACCTCGGGGACGTTCAGCCTGCTACCGTTGGATATTACCGCTATTTCCTTAAATCCCTTTTTTCTGGCCAGTTCCACAGTCTCAGGAAAATGAGGCACAAGCGTTGCTTCGCCACCAGAAAGAACCAGTCCCGGAGTATGAGAACCAAGCACGCTAAATAATCTATCCAGAAATGGCAGTTCCAGTGTTAGTCCAGGGCTTCTTGAAGAACCATACGGGCAATCAGGACAAGATCTTGTACAACGCTGAGTCAAATCCAGTTCCATGGTGACCGGATATATTTTTTCTCCTTTTAAATAAGCGTCGATTCTTTCTTTGTGGATAGCCACTTTTGATGGGGCAAAAATCTTAGCTTTAGTACTTTGCATCTAAATACTCGTATGTTATTTCTATATACTTTGATAATTTAAATAGGCCTTTTCTTTCAGGCGCAATATTGCTTTTGTTACTTCTTCCGCGCTGAACAAATTGCATCGTGGCTGGGGACCGCCGCGTAAATATTCCACAAACTCTTTTAATTCCAGGTAAAGAGGAAAGGTAATGTCAATTGGCATCTTTTCTTCGCCTTCTTCATTTCTTATTGTAAGGTGATCATCATAAGCATTATAAAGCTCAGCGGAACCTTTTGCCCCATGTATGCTAACACCGCTTATTTTATGGCTGTGCCTGCCGCTAACTGACATGATAACCGAAGGTTTATCCCCTAGCATAGCTGTAAAACTGACGGGCAATTTTTCCTCATTTTCAATAACATTAATGGCTTTAACCTTGTCTGGGATATAACCCAGGATATGTTTGATAATAGTTAGATCGTGGACAGCCTGTGTCCAAAAAACATCCCCACCATGAAAATCATCTACCCAGGCGTGTCTGATTGTATGTAATTCTTCGATTTCCCCAATGGTTCCCGATTGAGCAACCTGGCGCAATGCTTCAATACCCGGATGATAGTGCCATTTATGCATACAAAAAATATAATCTGATCCGCCTGCATTTCTTAAGAGATTGCAGTCTTCCAAAGACAGGCAGAGAGTCTTTTCTGAAAATACGGGTTTCTTATACCTCAGTAAGCTTGCAGACACTTTCGCTAAATCTGGAATACGAACCGCAACTACATAACCATTGCAAACGGGAAGGTCATCCTCTTTAGCAAAGACCTGTGAAGCTCCCCCGTCGGAAGCCCTCGATCTCGCCTGAAAATCAATGTCAGCCACATGGACGTCGCAACCTAACCGTACTAAATCCCTTAATATATTTTTACCCCAGGCACCACACCCGACTAATCCAATTGCTGTCACCTATCGTCCCCTCGTAGCATTTCTACATTTTTGTTGTTTCAAGGGAATCTTCCTATTTTAAATATAAGTTCGCCTCCTAAAATAATACAGGTCTATACGGTAACCGGCTTTTTATTGTGCTTTCAGCCTGTCTCGCCAACTTGACCTTACCCCGGTATTTTTGTATAACCGTCTGTGGGAGACTGGTTAACATCATAGCATACTCCATAGATATATAGGCTTTCAATCACCTGTTGTTTATAAATGGCAGCGTTTAAAGGCTAAGACTAGCTGACTTAAAATATAACCACGGTTGACCCTATCCCGTAAATTTGTCCACAGTATAGTTAGTATCTTCCGGGTTGTGAGGGCGTCCCCTATTGTTCAGGCGACACGGAGCACATCCAAGCTGAATTCGACGCTGATTGACATTTTGCCAGCTCCCCGCGGGATGTTTTGAAGTCTGTGTATATAGTATCATTGAGACATACGCAATAATCATACATCCGGTTGGAGGAGGGTACAATGCTGACTGTTTCAGAAGCCATAAACCAGCGGAGGAGCATACGAAGCTTCCGCAGCGATCCGCTGTCCGATGATGAAATTCTCGCCATGCTTGAGGCTGCGCGACTCGCGCCCTCCGGCAGCAACCGGCAGCCCTGGCGTTTTATAGTCGTAACGGACAGGGACGAGAAGGCAAGGCTGCGCAAGATATGTTTCGACCAGGCTTTCATCGAAGAGGCGCCCGTGGTATTTGTCTGCTGCGTTGACCTGACCGCGTATGCCCGGGCTGCGCGGGAGAAACGTTCCCAGGAGATGTTGGACTATGGAGTAACTGAGACGCTGTCAGGCTATTTTGCCGATCCGGCAATCCGCGAGCTGTTTCTAAACGCTCCCGATAACGATTTGAACGTGCACTTCATGACCGCCATGGCGAATACCTACATTGCGGTCGAACACATGGTCCTGACCGCAACAGCCCTCGGTCTGGGTTCCTGCTGGGTGGGGGCGATAGGCAGCGCCGAGGAAATGAACGAGATATTCCATCTTCCACCCAATACATTTGCTGTTGCCGTATTGCCGGTCGGACACACTGTAAAGGTCCCGCCGCCCCGTCCCCGCATCTCCCTGGATTCAATTCTGCTGCGGCCCTTGCATACCCGGCCCTGACAGGGATCGAGTTTTGTCCAGCTATCTCTGGAGATTTAAGGCGTCCTGATTTAAAATGAGATGTTTAGCAGGAGATTGTTACACCAATACCGGGGGCATATCATATGGATACAATACTTAATTTGCTCAGGGATTTCGGCCTGACCTTCGTGCCGCTGTTCGTGGCGATGGACTCCATCAGCACCGTGCCCATACTGCTGTCGCTTACGCATAATCTGGCCGATAAGAAAAGAAACAGCGTGATACGCAACGCCCTGATCTATGCGCTGGCGCTGGGGCTCATTTTCATAGTGATCGGGAAGGGTATCTTCATTTTCCTGGGCATCACCGTAAATGATTTCCTGGTGGCAGGCGGGCTGATACTCTTTCTGCTGGGCGCCAAGGAGTTGGTGGTGGGCAAGATGTTCGAGGCGCAGGCCACTGCAGGCGAGAATGTGATTGCTGTGGTGCCGCTGGCGACGCCTCTGGTAGTGGGTCCAGCCGTGCTTACCACTCTGCTGATCCTGACCGACCAGTATCACATTGCAATGGTCACGTTCTCGTTTATAGTCAACCTGCTGATATCGTGGCTTCTATTTGCTCAGGCCAACAGGCTGGTCAAAGTACTTGGACAGGGTGGGGTGCTGGCGTTATCCAAGGTCTTCGCACTCCTGTTGGCGGCTATTGCCGTGAGCATGATACACCGGGGAATAATGGCGTTTATAGGATGATAATATACTAAAGAGCGGGTGGGCCTGTAGGGGCGTACCTTTAGGTGCGCCCGAGAGACTATGAGCGGACGGGCCTGAAGGCCCGTCCCTACAGAAAGGAGAAGTGATATGTGGTTATGCAGCAATTGCCGGCACCTTGAGATCGCGGAGCGAAAACCGGAGCATTGCCCGGTCTGCGGCGCGGCGCCCGATAAGCTGGTTGAATACAAGAACGATAAGATCAAGGGCACTAAGACCCTCAAGAACCTGCAGGAGGGCTTTACGGCGGAGTCCAAGGCCAACATTCGCGACCAGGCCTTCGCCATCAAGGCTGACCAGGAGAGTTTCCCGGCCATAGCAGGCCTGTTCAGGGCCATCGCTGAATCCGAGGCCATCCATGCCTTCCACCAGTTGCGGCTGCTGGGTGTGATCGCCGATACCCAGGAGAACCTTCAGGCCGCCTTTGAACGTGAGAACCTGGCAACCGAGGCCTACCCTGCCTTTATCAAGGATGCCGGCGACGAGGGAAACAACGCCGTGGCCACCATATTCAGCTACCACCGGGATGTCGAAAGGGGCCACGCCAAGTTATATGAGAAGGCGCTGGACCGTCTGATGGACCCTCAGGGTGTCGACTACTACGTGTGCAGCGTATGCGGCTATGTGAGCGTGGGTTTGGCTCCGGACGAATGCCCCATCTGCAAAGCCCCCAAAGATAAGTTCAGGCGCGTCGATTAGGATGCGGCTACCATGGGCAGCCAATTCAACAGCGTTAGCCGCGCAGCTTTGAAAACATCTGCTCGAGGTCTTCCAGCCAGAGGGCGGGTTCGGCATCCGACGGCATCCTCCAGTCGCCCCGCGGGGACAGGCTGACGGAGCCGATCTTCGGCCCTTCCGGCAGGCAGGTGCGCTTGAACTGGTTGGCGAAAAAGCGCCTGATGAAATTTGCCAGCCACCTGTTGAGGTCATCCAGAGTATAGCGGCCATCGAAAAGCTTCTGCTTCCTGGCCTCGTTGGCTAAAAATAGTATCTTGCCCGGGCGCATCCCGAAGCGGACGAAGGGATAAAGATAGAAATCGGCCAGCTCCACCGGTCCAATGACGTCCTCGCTCCTCTGCGCGATCTGACCTTTAACCGGCCGCCTCAGTTCGGGAGAGATGGGTGTATCCAGCACGTCCCTGAGGATTTTCTGCGCGGGCGACCCCGCCAGTTCCTCGTCGGCCACCCAGCGGATGAGGTAACGCACCAGCGTCTTGGGCACGGACACGTTGATGTCGTAATGCGACATATGGTCGCCCGAGAAGGTGCTCCAGCCCAGGGCCACTTCGGTCAGGTCACCGGTACCCAACAATATGGCGTTCAGCCCGTTGGCCCTGTTGAAAAGGAACTCGGTGCGGTAGCGAGCTTGTATATTCTCGAAGACAACATCCTCACGGCCGTCATGCCCCAGGTCGTCCATGTGCGCCTTGCATGTCTTTGTGATATCTACGTGCTCGAAGCTCACGCCCAGGGCTTTACATAATTCTGTGGCATTATCCCGCGTCCTGCGCGTGGTGCCGAAGCCGGGTAGTGTGCAGGCTGCGACGTTTTTCACGGGCATTTTAAGATAGTCCATGGTCCTGACCGCCACCAGAAGGGCCAATGTGGAATCAAGCCCGCCGGAAACGCCGAGCACGATGTGGTTGAGATTGGCCCCGGAGAGCTTTTTGGCCAGGGCGGCCACCTGCATGGCAAAGATGTCGCGGCATCTCTCGGCGCGCTTATCAACATCGCCCGGGACAAAAGGATGGGGGTCGATCGTCCTCATCAGGCCGTTGGCCGGGATATCGGTCACGGCCGCTTCAATGATGCGGAAGGGTTTTATATGCCCGGGCGACTGGCGGAAGCTGGTCAGCGACATGCGGTCATGTACCAGGCGGTCGACATCGAGATCGGTTACTGTCAGGCCCGTCTTATGCTCGAAAATATGTGATTCGGCCAGCAGGCTGCCGTTTTCGGCGATCAGGGTGTGGCCGCCGAAGACGATGTCGTTGGATGATTCGCCCATGCCGGCGGAAACGTAGCAGCAGGCCGCTGCGCATCTGCCCGATTCGGAAGTGACCATGGAGCGGCGCCACTCCGCCTTGGCCAGCACCTCGTTACTGGCAGAGATGTTGAGCAGCACGGTCGCCCCAGCCAGCGCCTGGTATTCATGCGGCGCCAGCGGCACCCACATGTCCTCGCAGATCTCCACGCCCATCATGGCCGCGGGAAAGCCGCGGAGTGAGATCAATATATTGGCGCCGAAGGGTATGACCCTGTCCCGCAGATGGATGACATCGGAGCATGCGTCCTCGGAAGAGACAAACCACCGGTTCTCGTAGAACTCCTTATAGGACGGCAAGTATGTTTTGGGTATAATGGCCAATACCTGCCCCCCGTTCAGCACTGCAGCGCAGTTGAAAACCTTCTGGTCTACGCACATGGGCAGCCCGGCCACTATCAACATGCCGCTGTCCGCGCTGCCCGCGGCCAGCCGCGTCAGCCCTTCCTCGGCACGTGCCAGCAACGATTGCTGGTGCACTAGGTCGGCGATGGTGTAGCTCGTGACCGACATCTCGGGGAAGGCCAGCACCTGCACGCCCTTCAATCCGGCCTCTTTGACCATGCCCAGCATGGCCGCAACATTGTAATCGACGTCGGCCACCCTCAGGTCGGGGACAGCCGCTGCTATCCTCAGCAATCCGAGGTCTCTGTTCAGCAGTATCTTCTGTATCGCCATACCTGACTCCTAAAAGGTCGGCCCTGTCTTGAGGCAGCTGAAGGGCGTGGACCTGTTTATCTCGGCCCTGGTCGCTTCGCCCCCTGCCACCTTCAGGCAAAGCTCGAAAATCTCGCGTCCCACGTCTTTAATAGTCGTACCCTCATCGAGTATCGAGCCGGCGTTGATGTCGATGTCGCCGACCATATTCCTGTATATATTGGAATTGCTCGATACCTTGATAACGGGCACCGAGGGGAAGCCCGCAGGCGTGCCCCTGCCCGTGGTAAAGACGATAATCTGCGCTCCTGCCGAAGCCATACCTGCCATGCAGTCGATGTCATAGCCCGGGGCGTTCATAATAATCAGTCCCTTTTTAGTCGGCACGGTCCCGTAGTCCACCAGCTCATTGATGGCCGTGGTGCCAGATTTGGCGTTGCAGCCCAGCGATTTCTCCGTGATCGAGGAAAGCCCGCCGTCCATGTTGCCCGGGGCGATGACCAGCCCGGCCAGCTCACCCAGCGACGTCCTGACATGCTGCTCATGGTCGAGGATCAGCTTCTCCAGCTTTGCCCCCAGCTCGGGGTCCGCACAACGCTTCTTCAATATGTGTGAGGTCCCTATCATCTCAGTGACCTCGCCCATGACTACGGTTGCGCCCTCGGCGATCAGGAGGTCCGCGGCCGCGCCCAGCGACGGGTTGGCCGTCACCCCTGAGAAAGCATCCGAGCCGCCGCACTTGAGCCCGACCAGCAGTTCGCTGACGGGCGCGGGCATCCTCTTCTGCCGGGCCAGGTTCCTGATAAACTTCTCCGCGATGTCGATGCCCTTTTTGGTAGTGGCCGTGCTGCCGGCCTGCTGTATCACCAGCGCCTCGGCCGGCTTGCCCTTGGCGGCCTGCGCCAGATATTCGGCTTTGAGCAGCTCGCAGCCCAGCCCGACAACCAGCGCCGCTCCCACGTTGGGGTTATTGATGATGCCCTGGAGCACCTTCATGCTGGTCATGAAATCGTCGGGACCGTAACCGCACCCGTAAGTATGCTGGATGGTTATAACGTCCGGGAAAATGCGGCCTATGGCATCCACCACGCCGTTGGCGCAGCATACCGAGGATACCACCAGTACGTGATTTCGCACGCCGTATTTGCCGTCGTCCCTCCTATATCCCTGGAATTCCATTCAAATTACTCCTGCGCTGATCTCATTTTACCGGCGTGCCGGACAGTGGCTCGGCGTTATGCACGTGAACCCACTCGCCCTGCCCAATGTCCAGCATGGCCTGGATGATGGGCTCCCCGTAGCGTATCACATGGCCGCCTTTTTTAATGGGGACCAGCGCTATCTTGTGGCTGGCCTCGATGTCCTGGGCGGCGTCCAGCACCCTGGCGCCGCCGATGACCACCGGCTCCCCTTTCTTGATGGAGCGGATGGCGATGGCGACGTTGTCAGCCGGGTTTATCTTAAGGGCATTATCCTTCATTTAAGACTTGTTTCCTCCCATAATAGTGCAGTAGCCCCGGGCTTTGGCTATAATAAATCGTCGCCCGGATAAAATCAAAGTCGGCCATATCATATTTTAAGGTTTTCCGGGAGAAATTCATATGTTCAAACTCGTTTTACTGCGCCACGGCGAGAGCACCTGGAATCGGGAGAACAGATTCACGGGATGGACCGACGTGGACCTCTCTGACAGGGGCATGCAGGAGGCCAGGCAGGCGGGGATTGTTCTCAAGAAGGAAGGATTCACCTTCGACCTGGCGTTCACCTCCGTTTTAAAACGCGCCGTCCGCACGCTATGGATAGTGCAGGACGAGATGGACCTGATGTGGATACCGGTGAAAAAATCGTGGCGGCTGAACGAGAGACATTACGGGGCGCTGCAGGGCCTGAACAAGTCCGAAACGGCAGCGAAATTCGGTGAGGACCAGGTGCTGGTCTGGCGCAGGAGCTACGATGTCCCACCTCCGCCGCTGGAAAAGGGCGATCCGCGCAGCCCGGGCAGCGAGCCGCGCTACCGGGACCTCAAGCCGGGACAGGCGCCGCTGTCTGAGAGCCTTAAGGACACCTACCGGCGCTGTTTGCCCTACTGGCACGGGTCAATAGCCCCGGCGGTAAAGGCAGGCAAAAAAGTAATAGTCTCGGCCCACGGCAACAGCCTGAGGGCGCTGGTGAAATACCTCGATAATGTGCCGGACAGCGACATAGTTGCCCTTAATATCCCCACCGGCATACCGCTGGTCTATGAGCTGGACGGCAGCCTCAAGAGGATCGGCAGCCGTTACCTGGCGAGCGAGCAGGAGCTTGAACAGGCCAGGAAAGCGGTGGCAGACCAGGGAAAGGCTAAATAGCACTCTAAATGTAGGGACGGGCCTTCAGGCCTGTCCGCTCCGATGGATGCACGATGTAGGGATGGGCCTTCAGGCCCGTCCGCGTTTTCTCGGGCGCACCTGAAGGTACGCCCCTACAGCTCGTCAACCGGCGCAGATATATCGGTGCGGTAGCCGTGGCTGAGAGCATTTTCCCGTACCTCTTTACTGATTTTTTCCTCTTTTTCAAGACGTCCGTCACGGAAATACAGAACACGGTCGGTGAATTCCCTCTGCTCCGGCTCGTGGGTCACCATGAGAATAGTCTGTCCCAGGTCATTGCACAACTTTCTCAACAGCCTGAGCACAATGCCTTTGTTCTCGGTATCCAGGTTGGCACAGGGTTCGTCGGCAAACAGGATCTTGGAATGGTTCACAAGCGCACGGGCAATTGCCACCCTCTGTTGCTCGCCGCCGGAAAGCTGGCCGATGAGGTGGTGCAGGCGGTTATCAAGTCCCACCTTTAGCATCATTTCACCCGTGATTTTCAGAAATTCCTTGCGCTTGTATCCCAGCAGCATCAGAGGCAGAAAAGCATTTTCCAGTGCATCCAACTCGGGGATGAGGGCATATTCCTGGAAAACGTAGCCCAGGTATCTCAAGCGGAAATCCGTTTTCATTGTATCTGACAGGTGGGAAACATCGACATTATCCAGCAGTATGTGTCCCGATGTGGGGGTATCGAGCAGAGCCAACTGGTGAAGCAGCGTCGATTTCCCCGAACCACTGGGTCCCATGATAGATAAAAACTCACCGGCCCCTACCTCGAAACTCACACTTTTGAGCGCATGCACAGGCACATGACCTTCGTAGGTCTTTACCAGGTTAGTGACGCTTATCATCTATATCTTATCCCCAGATTGCCTTGATTATGTTCTCCCGGGTGACACGCCAGGCCGGTATAAACCCGGAAACTATGCTGACCGCCAGCATGCTGGCTATGCTGCTTATGAGGTCGGATGGCGCAATCTGCGGGCTTACCCTACCCATGGGCAACATCAGCGGATGGCTGATGAAATACGGTTTCATAACATATTCCATAGTCAGCATACCCAGGCTGATGGCAATAGCGGCATAAAACAATGCCAGGAAAACATATGATAGTATGACTATTTTCTCCTTCATGCCTATCGCCTTCATGATGCCGATCTGTTTTCTGCGGCTGGAAGTCGCAATAAATATGACGATGAATATGGTAACACCCGCTACTACGAGTCCGATGAAATAGACTATGCGTTTGATGATATCGAAGCTCTGTGTTATTCCACTGATAAGGCCGATAAAATCGATCCACGGGCGCAGTTCCTGCTTTTCCAGGCCGGCCTCCCTTAGCTCCCTCATGTAGTATTCCTCGGGATAAAGAGGGTCGGTTTTCACCAGTATCTCCGATGCCCTGTTATGCACGCCCAGCACCGACTCCATTTCTCTCTCGGTAACAAATACGCCCATATCGGAGAGCGGGAAGATGGTGGAATATATACCCTTTATTTTATAAGTGCGTTTAATGCCGTTGTTGTATCGCACGGTCACCTCGTCACCCACGTTAGCGCCCCGCAACGACTGTACTTCGAGGCTTGCACCGAAGCCTCCTGATATCTCCCTTCCCATAATGATTGCATCCCGGTCCCCTTCTTCGAGATACTGCCCGGCGACCATGAAATCCTGGATGTTGGTCACCCTGGTCTCTTCGTCCGGGTTAATCGACTTGACCGTCCACCCGATGGATTTAACATCCTTGCCGTTTTTATCGGGGTCGTAGGAAATGCCGGCGCCCATAGCATACCTGGATGAACAGCTTATTACGCCGGGGATGGAATTAATCCTGCTTTTTACCAGTGAAGCCTGGGTGATATAATCCTCATCCAGCGCCGGCTGAACGACTATATTTGAAACGTAATTATCTTTGACCTGCTTATAAGCCAGGTTGATAGCGCCGTTGAAAATACCGGATATCAAATTGATTTGAAGGAAGGCCAGCATGGTTACCAGGATGGTGAGAACAGTCGTTCCTTTGCTGCCCCGCGTTATGTACTTGTAAAAGAGAAAGACGGCCGCCCTTAGGTCATTCCACATCTTAAATTCTCTGGCCTCTTCAATGCCTTTACTTTTGATGTAGGGACGGGCCTTCAGGCCTGTCCGTTTTTCGGGCGCAGCTAAAGCAACGTCCCTACAGCCTGGTCAACCGATACTTTCATTATATTATACGCCGGCCCCTTAAGTCTGATATCATATTTAGCGCAAATTTTTCCTTAAAAGAAGAGTGACATGCGAATTTGTATCTTGAGTTACCGCAGTTATCCCTACTCGGGCGGGCAGGGCATCTATATGCGCTACCTGAGCAATGCCCTTCACGACCTGGGCCATGAAGTGGACATGATGTCGGGGCCGCCATATCCTATCGTAGACGATGGTGTTGGGCTGATCAAGCTGCCCAGCCTCGACCTCTACAGGTTTGGGTCCTGGCAACGACTGTTTATCGATCCCCGGAAGCTTGATACCCGCGCCAACTTCATGGAGTGGGGCGGCATCATGACCGGATATTTCTCCGAACCGCTGGCCTTCGGCATGCGTGCCTACCGCTATTTGTGTGAGGACGGGACGAAAAAGTACGACGTTATCCATGACAACCAGACCATGTCGTGGGGGATTGCCGATATATACAAGGCAGGTTACCCGGTGGTGGAGACCATCCATCACCCTGTCACCATCGACCGCGACCTGGCCATAAAATCGGCCAAATCGCTCAAGGACAAACTGGGATACCGCCGCTGGTTTTCCTTTACGGGTATGCAGATCAAGGTCGCCAGGCAGCTGCCCTACATCATTACGGTCTCCGAGATGGCCAGGCAGCATATCCATGAGATATTTGGTATACCGGCATCAAGGATGAAGGTTATCTATAACGGCATTGATGCCGAGCTGTTCAGCCCGTCCGATGATGTGTCCAGGCTGGATGATACGATCCTGATGGTCATGAGCCGCGATACGGCGGTCAAGGGCCTGCGTTTCCTGCTTGAGGCGCTGGCCGAACTGAGGAAGAAGTGGGACCTGAAACTGGTAGTTGTGGGCACGACCCTGGGGGATGGCGTCACCGAAAAGCTGATGGACAAACTGGGCGTCACCGGGGCGGTGACTTTCCGCAACCAGATCGAAACGTCGGAGCTTATACAGCTATACAGGTGCGCCACGCTGGTTGCCGTGCCCTCCACCTATGAGGGTTTCGGCATACCGGCTGCGGAGGCCATGTCCTGCGGGGCCCCGCTGGTGTCTACGACGGCCGGCGCATTGCCCGAGGTTGTCGGCGATGCCGGCATCCTGATTCCTCCGGCCGATTCGGCAGCCCTTACCGCTGCCATCGCGCAGTTGATGGAGAGCCCGGCCAAACGCAACGAATACAGCATACTGGGAAGGAAGCGCATCCTGGAGAAGTTCAACTGGAGTAACGCTGCCAGATCGACTGCCGAAGTATACGCGGAGGCTATCGAGACTACCAGAATGGGGATAGCAGCCCGTTAAATTCAGCACAGTCTTGATTAATATCGCGAATAAATGTAAAATGTCGGGGTGTTTTCAAGGCAGAAGTCAGGCGATATTTCAGGCTATTATTGATGCAGATATGCTTACTGAGCTACAGGGCTTATAAATATTCGGGCGGCCAGGGCATCTATGTCAGCTACCTCAGCCGTTCTCTGCAGAAGCTGGGCCACAGCGTGGACGTGGTGGCAGGCCCGCCCTACCCGGATCTGGCCGATGGCATCAACCTGATCAAATTGCCCAGTCTGGATCTCTACAGGCTCCCGGAAAAGAGACGTTACCTGATAAACCCGTTGCGGCTCAATACCTGGCCCAACTTCGCCGAATGGCTCGGCGAATGCAGCGGTTGTTTTACCGAGCCTCACACCTTCGCCATGAGGGCCTATAACATGTTCCGCCAGGACGGCCACCTCAAGAAATACGATATCGTGCATGATAACCAGTGTGTCACCGAGGGGATATTCAAGATCAGTCAGCTGGGGATGCCGCTGGTAACCACCATCCACCATCCCATAACCATCGACCGTGAACTCGCCCTCAGGGCCAGCAATTCCGCCTACCGGTCCTGGGGAATTCGTCGCTGGTACTCCTTTGCCGATACGCAGATAAAGGTGGCCCGCCGGCTCTCCCATTTCATCACGGATTCCGAACACTCATTGCAGGAGATTATGAGCAGCTTCGGATTGCCGCGTGAGCGCTTCAGGATCATTTACTGCGGGGTAGACACGGATGTTTTCAGAGAGCAGCCCGGACTCAGGCGGCCAGCTAACCGTATTCTGGTGATAAACAGCGGGGACACACCGCTTAAGGGGCTTAAATTCCTTTTAGAGGCTGTGGCTGAGCTGCGAAAAACGCGTGCGGTGGAGCTTACTATTGTTGGGGAGCCCCTGGTCAAAGGGTACACGGAAGGGCTGATAGAAGCGCTCTGCCTGGGAGATTGTACGAAATACACCGGCAAGATTGACACCGATAGTCTGGTCAAGCAGTATTCCTCCGCCACCATGCTGGTTGTTCCCTCCATTTATGAAGGGTTCGGCCTGCCTGCTGCCGAGGCCATGGCCTGCGGGACGCCCGTGATTTCCACCACCGCCGGCGCCCTGCCGGAAGTGGTTGGCGATGCGGGGATACTGGTGCCGCCGGGAGATACAGGCGCCCTGGTGGCGTCGATAAAGGCTCTTTTAGATGATGAAGCGCGGCGAATGGAGTTGGGAGCTATGGGTGAGCAGAGGGTGAAAAGATTGTTTAACTGGGACAATGCAGCCAGGCAGACGGCGGATTACTACGGAGAAGCCATCGAGAGCCAGGTTAAGAATAAGATAAAGGTTGGATGAGACAATGGTAATGGATAATAGCACTACATTCGAGATGCCGGAACTGGAGGAGCTGTTATCCGAAAAGTTTCTCAGGCCGACCTTTGAAAGCATCGTCAGCGTACAGGAGACCAGGGGCTCTGTGCCCGAGGTCGAAGGCGGGTTGGTGGAGCCGTGGACCCACGTGGAGTGCGCTATGGCCATAGATGCCGGCAGCTACCATGACGAAGCGGAGAAAGCCTACGAATGGCTGGCGGGTATGCAGCTCCCGGACGGAAGCTGGTATGCCAACTACCGGGACGGCAAGCCCAAGGATATGTACAAGGTTTCGCACGCCATTTCCTATATGGCTGTGGGCGCCTGGCACCATTACCTGGTGACAAACAACAGAGCCTTCCTCGACAATATGTGGCCGGTGGTAAGGAGCGCCATCGACTATGTACTGGATATGCGCGGGCCGAATGGTGAGATATACTGGGCCAGGGATGCGGCAGGCAGTGTTTACCCCACTGCACAGATAGCCAGTTGCAGTTCATCTTACCTCAGCATCAAGTGCGCGTTGAAGATGGCGGAGCTAATGGGGGAGGAGCGCAGGGACTGGAGGGAGGCCAACGAAGCCTTACGCACTGCCATCCTCGGCATGCCGCTGCCCTATGGGGACCCCATCGATGAAAAGACCATCTATGCTTTTGCCATGGACTGGTACTATCCGGCCCTGTGCAGCGTGATCAATGGGCAGGAGGCCGTCAACAGGATATATGATAGCTGGGATAAATTCATCGTGCATGGCAAGGGGTCGGTCTGCAATCTTGAGAAGCAGTGGGTCACCGCCGCCGAGAGCAGCGAACTGGCCATTTCCCTGGCGGTGCACGGCGAGTACAAACAGTCGGCCATGATTTATTACTGGGTACACCAGATGAGGGATGAGGATGGGGCTTACTGGTACGGCGTGGCATTCCCGGAACATGAGATTTGGCCGCTGACCAAGCCTACCTGGACCTCGGCCGCAGTCCTGCTGGCAGCCGACATGCTCAAGCCCATGTCAGCAACGAACCTTCTTTTCGACCACCACGGCATCGTGCTTTCTTAGGATGCCCAGGCTGTTAACCATGGGCAACTCCAGGTAATTGCGGCTTTCCAGCGCCAGCTTATACACCTCGAAGGGCGCCTGTCCTCCTTTGGTGGGATCCGGGTAGATGTCATGAAAAACTAGGAATCCACCCGGCAGCAGGTGTGGAGACCAGCAGCGGTAGTCCGAGAGTGCAGTCTGGTAGCTGTGACCGCCGTCGATAAAGACCAGGCCCAGAGGCGTAGCCCAGTTCCTGGCGGCGACACCGGAGCGCGTGACCATGGGCGCCACGTTATCCTCGAGGCCGGCTTTTGCCAGCGTTTCCCTCAGAAGTGGCAGACTATTTACAGTGCCGGCGCGGCTGTCGAAGATTTCGGGATCGAAATACAGTTGGCCCGGCTGCTGTTCCTCCGATCCACGGTGGTGGTCTATGGTGAAGAGTGTGCTGTTACTTTTTTTACACGCTTCTCCCAAATAAACCGTCGACTTGCCGCAGAAGCTGCCTATCTCCAGGCAGGGGCCTATCTCGCAGGCTTCGAGACCAAGTTCATACAGCTTCAGTCCTTCGTCCTCGGCCAGGAAACCCTTGACTCCCGAGGCCAGCGCAGCCATCTTTTTAATACTATTGTCCATCATTTCCGTTCCGTATTAGCGGGCGCACCTGAAGGTACGCCCCTACATAATTAAACCTTCAAGCCTGTCCGCTCTTTCGGGCGCAGCTGACGGTGCGCCCCTGCATCTTATCACAGGTTCTTCCTGCGTGATATTATCACATAGGCGTTGATAAGCAAGAGCAGGACAACGACGATAACTATGATAATCCAGATCCAGAAATTAGAAGGAGCGGGCACAGCGCCGGGTTTGGGCTTGGCCGCCGGCTGATTCTGCGGCTGCGCAATATTCTCGGTCAGCGTAAAAGTGCCGACCGGGCTGGGGTCGCTGATCACCGGGGCGACGGCTTTGACCTGCCAGAAATACGGGGTAGATAGCGGTAATTTACTTTTTAACTCAAAGGCTGTGGTCTCGGTATTTTCCTGTACGATCACGTCTTGTAGCTGCGCATCCCTGGCCAGTGTGAATTGATAGGTCTTGGCATTCTTAATGGGCGACCAGCTGAAGCGGATGGGGGGGAGGCAATTGCTGCATACGCCGTCCACCGGCGCCAGCAGAGTCGGTCCCATGTACTCGGAGGTGACCATGAAGCCCGGCCTGACCGAGAAGAACAGGGTCGCTGACCAGGGGCTGTGTATGGGAGTGCCCTGCCAGGATCTGGACCCGCGCACCCTCCAGTAGTAGGAGCGTCCCACCTCCAGTTCGCCGGGCGCGATCCAGCAGGATGGGTCTTCCTGGTCGGCAGGGGTTACGATCCAGGCGCCTGTGACGTTGTCCATCGGGGTCATCCGCAGTTGTTGGGTTAGGGGTAGGGTGAAGTTGACGTCCTTGGCGATTAGTACATCGTAGCCGTAGATATCTCTGAGCGGACGCCATTTGAAATCGACCTGCTGGGAACGTCCGGTCACTGGATCGGCCCCGATCAGGCTGCCGGGGGCAGGCGCCGTGGGCCATGGCCCCAGCTTGGCCACCGAGTCCACGAATTGCCACAGGCAGCCATGTTTAGACGTGAAAACGTAAGGATTGTTATCGATAGCCCAGAGTGTATTGTAGGCGTTCGACGATATGTGCATGGATGTTGGCTCGCGTGTAAATTCAATATTGTCTGGCAATTGCGGCAGGCCGTCTACCAGCTGGTCCCATTGGGGAGGAGGCGGGACCTTGACCCTTGCTTCCAGCGTGCGGTCGGCGCCGCTGCTGTTAAAGGGTGTATCTGCATTCCAGGCCCCGTAGAGCACGCTGTTTAGCATGCAGATGCCGAAGAAGTTACTGTCGGTGGCGTCGAGTGGGTCCCAGTCGGTGCTCGACTCCATTGTCCAGCGGTAGATGAGGCCGTCCGTATTATTTACGGTATCGTTGATTCCGACATAGATGTTTTTATGGCTACCATACAGGTCGTCCACTGCGACGTGCACGTCGCCCTGCATGGGCAGCTCCTTAAGGACGGTGAACTGTGGATTGAAGGCCGAGAGATCGGCCCAGGCCACGCCGGTATCCGAGTTGCCCTCGCTGCCCACAAAGATCATCTCTTTGCTTGAACTGCCTTTGGCAGGGTTGCACACGGTGTGCGCAGGGGCCAGCATCTCGGTGTTCAGCCTTTTCACGGTCTGCCAGGCTGTTCCGCTCTGGCTCATTTTACGCGCAGTATAGTCATCCAGCACATACATGGTGGATGTGTCCAGCAGGGAGATGTCCTTGACATTTGTGCCGGCCAGCACAGCCGTCCAGGTGTCGCCCGAGTTGTCGGAGTAGGTGATATTGTCCGTGCCCAGGTCGGCGAAGACCACGACACTGCTCATCTGCGCTGAGGCCGAGTCAAGTGTGGGCAGGCGCAGTATAGTGCCGCTGTCGCTGGACGGCAGGGTGAAGGTTCGTTCCCACAGCCGCCCAAGGGGGTCGCTGGTGCTGCGCCACACGCTGTCGATACTGGGTATTATGGCAGGATCCCTGTTCAGCGAGGCCAGGTAGAGCGTGCCACTGCCGCTGCTTGATTCGTTCTGCTGCTCAACTGCAGCCACATCCGAGAGATTGTTTATTACTGTGTTGATTATGCCGATCTGGTTCCAGGCGGACCCGTTGTCCATGCTGTACTGGAAGGCCGACTCGTCTGACAGTGCCTTCTTCAGCTTCGAGTTGGGCCACTGTCCCGCCAACCAACCGGTTCCGCCCAGCGTGGAGTCCTCCGAGCTTGTGCCGCAATAAGCTCTGCTGCCGTCCGAGCTCCAGGCCAGCAGCACGTTGGCGCGTCCGTTGCCGACGCCGCCGCTGTTGCCCCCGCCGGTGGGCGATTTCAGAGAGTCCGATTTCAGCCACGTGGCACCCCCCGGTGTGGACGACTGCGCATTCGAGCATTGCCAGACGTTGGCCAGCGCCCGCGCGGCGATGGCTGTGGCCTCGCCGGCTAAGAGTATACCCGTGGCATTGGTGCCGGTATAGGCAATGGAGGATATGCGCTGCCCCGACACAAGCGGGATGGGGGGCGTAATATTGAGCAGGGTGGGTGTGGGGCTGATATAAAACACAGCAGATGTCGCGCTGCTGTCGAACACGTTTACAAAGCATCCCCGCAGATTTAAATCGGTGCCTATGTAATCGGAGGGTAACTCTATGCCTGTGCGTATTATCGTACCGGCCGAGTATGCGCCAATCGGAAAGGGGTAGGCCGTGTAACCGGCGCCGATATCCCATTGGGTGGTATTGTTTATCGTATCATGTTTGCCCAGGTGCAGCGCCATGCTGGGGTCACATGCTATGACCGCCATGGTCTGGTCGGGGTTATAGCCGGGGGAGAATTTCACCGACGTGACGGCTGTCCAGTTGTTTGGATCCTGGGGTGTCCATACACTGAATCCGGACGTGCTGCTGTAGGAAGTGGTCAGCAGCCTGCCCTGGTTGGTGATGCTGCGGGTACCAATGGCGATATCCCTGCGCTGTGTGGCCGATGTGTATCTGGCTATATCCAGGCAACTGACGTACTCGTTGGTATTCAATGGCAGGCCCATGTTAGTCCAGGTAGTGCCACCGTCGATGGAGTAGTAGGCCTTGCGGGGGCCGCCTGCAGGCGTGCCGGTGTCGTCGGTAACGGCGATAATAAATTTCGCGTCGTCGGGCGCTACTGCTATATTCCAAACGGGGAAGAAGGCCCCGGGCGTTGCGGCCAGGTTACTGCCGATGTTGGAGAACCATGTGTAGCCAGCATCGCTGGATTTGAACAGCCCCGGATTGGCCGTGTTGCCATCGGTGCTGACGGCATAAAAGGTGCGGTTGTCGGGTCCCAGCGCCATGTCGTTTATGCCGCAGGTGCGTATGAACATGCCGTTGGAACCGTCGGAGGGAGTATCCACCACGCTCCAGGCCAGAGTCCTCTGCGTGGCTGCACTGCTTTGGCCGAAGGGCACAAATGACCCGGTTAACGCTAAGATGGAGATGACCAGGACAAACAAATATAACCGGCGTACAATTCTCATCAAGTAACTATTAACCGTACCCCGTTAGTTGACGCTGTGTTGAAAAACAATGTAATTCAGATTTGTCTGAAATCTACCATAAATAGCGCCCTATTTGCAAAATGGTAAATCGCATGCTAGATTAAGCTAAAAGGGTGTATGGGATGATACAGATAATCGAAGCGGGCCGGGACGTGGTTCACGATAAGGGCGTCACCGATTTGATCAGCCAGTTGATGGATGGACGCATTGAGGAGATACGCCCGGTCATCGACATCTCCAGGGAATCCGGCGTAAGTTACCCCCAGGTGGAGCCTATCCTGGGCAAGCCGCCTGAGGAGGCGGTACGGGTACTGGAATCGCTGGTAAACGAAGGTATCTTCGAGTCGCGTTATTATGACCGCCTTATATTCTGTCCCGTGTGCAATTCCATGAACCTCAGGCCCAGCATTCGCTGCCCCAAGTGCGCCTCGGGCAACATCGCCAGGGGCAGGATCATCGAGCACCTGGTGTGCGGCAGGAATGGGCTGGAGGAGGATTTCATACAGGGCGGCAAGTACATCTGTCCCCAGTGCCACAAGCCCCTCAAGTTCCTGGGCACGGACTACAGGAGCCTGGGCGTCAACTACAAGTGCCGGAACTGCGGCGTGCTGTCCAATGATATCGGGCTGAGATGGCAATGCCTCAAGTGCTCGGTGTTTTTCCCGGACGAGGAAGCCGTAATCCACAATGTGAACTCCTATGTCCTGAACGAGCTGAGCAGGAGCCGCATCGCTTTCGACATGGGGTTCAAGACAAGGCTAATTGACTTTCTCAAGGGCCAGGGATACGAGACCTTTGAGACGGCCAGGGTCACCAGCCAGGCGGGATCCGGCGCTGCACACGTTATGGATATCCTGGCGCGGCGGGACGATGGCTTCCTTGAATTTGTCATCGGCGTAGGCGTGGCCTTTGCCAGGGAGTCTGAAGATGTGGGCCTTGAGGATGTATTCAGGTTCGATAACAAGGTGTATGACCTGGGCATTCATGACAAGGTCATGCTGGCGCTGCCCTCGCTCAACGGAGAGGCACGGCAGTTCGCCCGCAGGCAGCGCATCAAGGCCTTCGACGTTAAAGACCTGGGAGAATTTCTGGATGGGGTAAAAACCCTTGCCGCACACCCGGTTACACGTACGCCCTTTAAATTTGAAAACAGGGCCAAATTCCTCAAATACCTGCATAAACAGGGTTACAGGACTGAGGAGAAGGCCAGGATTCCCGGCCGGTCGGGGGCGGAATATACCATCGACGTGATGGCCTATTTTGACGACGGCCTGTTTACACATACAATTTCCGTGGGCATACTTTCCGAACTGGGAGGTGTCGGTCTGGAGGCGGTATCGGCATATGATACCAAGGCTTATGATATAGGTATACATGACAAGGTACTGCTGGTTTCGCCGACCCTTTCGCAGGAGGCGGGGCTTTTCGCCGGACAGCAGAAAATCAAGGTCATCGAGGTCGCGGACGCTGCAGCCCTGGCCTGATAACAAATGAATAAGAGGTACGCATAGCTATTAATCCACTTGATGCCAAAGCTAGAGGAGGTCATTCGGGAGGGGCAGCCCGGCCGGGTATAGCCAGGCTGAACATGCAATATGCCGCGCCCATGCCGCAGGCCCTGGGGCTGATACCCGAGGACGTGGCTAAAAAGTACGGGGTGCTGCCGCTGGCGCTGGAGAATAACACGCTGCGGGTTTTCATGGCCAATCCCAACGACATCCTGACCATTGAGAACCTGTCTATCTACACCAGGAAGCGCATCGAGCCGGTGACTGCCTCGGAGACGGATATCAAGGAGGGTATTGAGTATAATTACCGCGCCCTGAAGGATTCGTCCAGGTTGGACGGTGCAGGCCTTTCCACCGGGACAGCGGCTCCGCGTGGGGGGGCCGGGTCCGCAGTTCAACCGGATACACAGGGAATGGCCGGGCCTGCCGGTTCTGGTCAAGCACCCACGAACCAGTATGACGACAGGGTGCTCCCTCCGGAGATAACCAGCGATTCTCCCATAGCGCACCAGCTTGACAATGTGCTGGATGAGGCCGTCAAGGCCAGGGCCTCGGACGTACATATCGAGCCGGACGAGAGCAATGTCCGAATACGCTACAGGATAGACGGTATACTGCACGAAGTAGCCTCGCTGCCCCTGACCGTGCACACCGGCCTTATTTCGCGTATCAAGATTCTCTCAGATATGAATATCGCCGACCACCGGCGGCCGCAGGACGGGCAGTTCTCTTTCGATTCAGATAACAAGCATATAGACGTTCGTGTGGCCACCGTGAATACGGTCAACGGCGAGATGGCGGTACTGCGTCTTTTGGACAAATCCATGGCAGCGCTGGCGCTGCCCGAGATAGGTTTCCTGCGGGAGAGCCAGGAACTGTTTGAGCAGATGCTGATGATGCCCTACGGCATGGTGCTGATCAGCGGACCCACCGGCGCAGGCAAAACTACCACGCTTTATGCCGCCGTCAACTCCCTGGACAGCGTGGGCAAAAACATCATAACCATAGAGGACCCCGTCGAATACCGCTTTTCAAACATTAACCAGATACAGGTCAATATCAAGGCCGGCCTAACATTTGCCAGCGGCCTGCGCGCCATTGTCAGGCTGGACCCCGACGTTATCCTGGTGGGCGAGATCCGCGACGGCGAAACGGCATTGATAGCCGTCCAATCGGCCCTCACCGGGCACCTTGTATTATCCTCGGTGCACGCCAACGACACGACGGGTGTAATCTTCCGCCTGATCGACCTCGGGGTTGAGCCATTCCTGATCAGTTCCGCCATGATAGGTATTGTGGCCCAGCGCATGGTGCGGCGCGTCTGCCCGCATTGCGCGCGCAAGGTGACAGCGCCCCTGGTTGAGCAAATGGCCTATGAAAAAGAGATGGGCGAAGCGCGGGCGGAGTTTATGTACGGTGAAGGCTGCAAGATGTGCGTATATACCGGCTACCATGGCCGTACCGCAATATTTGAAATACTGACCGTAACCGACAATATCCGCAGGATGATAGTGGGCGGCTCCAGCAATACCGATATCAGGGCCGCCGCGCTCAGCGAGGGCCTGGTGCCCATCGCCCGCTACGGCATGATGAAGGCCAAAGCCGGAGTTACTACACCCTTCGAGGTTCTGCGTAACGCCTATACCATTGCGTGAGCCATTTCGTAGGGGCGTTGCTTTAGCTGCGCCCGGACGCGGGCGGGTTTAGAAACCCGCCCCTACAATGTGCGCCCGCATTGCGGGTAGGACGATAGTACTATTATAAATTTGACTAATAGTCTATATATTAATCACCTGAGTAATGTATGATTGTAATGGGGAAGACTATCTTCCGTTAAAGTAGGGGCGTAGTTTTAGCTGCGCCCGTAAGGATATAGTATTGAATTACGAGTATATCGGCTACACCGCTGACAGGCGGGTGGTCAAGGGCAAGATAGAAGCTTCCGGTGAGAAGGAGGCGGGGGACAGGCTGGCGGCCAGCGGATACCAGATTCTGAAACTCAAAGCATCGGGCGGCCCTGCCATCACGGGCATGCCTTCGCTGTTCCAGAAGGGGGCCAAGCAGGAGGAGATCATACTCTTCTCCCGGCAGCTTGCCCTGCTGCTGGAATCGGGAGTGGGCATCGTTCAGAGCCTCGACCTGCTGAAGTTACAGACCACCAACAAGGCCTTGGCAAAAATGCTGGACACCGTAATATCCGACCTGCGCGCGGGCAGCCCACTATCGGCTACGCTTGAGAAGCATCCAAAAGCGTTCAACAAGATGTACTGCAAGATGATCGCCGTTGGCGAGCAGACGGGCCAACTGGAGAGCGTGCTCCGCAATCTCGCCACTTACTCCGAGCAATCGGCCGCCGCCACGCGCAAGATACGTCAGGCCATGACCTACCCCATCATAGTGCTGGTGCTGGCTGTGGCCGTGGGATTTTTAGCCGTTACATTCATATTGCCTCCCATTATGAATATGTTCAAGACCCTGGGCGGCAAGCTGCCGCTCATGACGCAGATACTCATCGCCGTTGTCACTTTCATGGGGAGCTACGGTGTATATGTAATGCTGGCCGTGCTGGTTATTTGCCTGCTGCTTTACATGTATACCAGGACGCCCAGCGGTGCGCTTCGAAAAGATAGCCTTTTACTGAAAATACCGGTGATGGGCAGGCTTAACCTGATAAACACACTGGCGCGCACCTGCCGCAGCATTACCATTCTTTTCCGATCAGGCCTGCCGCTGCCCGAGATACTAAAGCTCACGGCTGAGTCCAGCGGCAACAAAGTCATCTCCAACGCATTAATGGGTGTGGAGGAAGATATCATCAAGGGGGAGGGATTGGCCTCGGCCATGGGACGGCGTCCCGTATTTCTGCCGCTGATGGTGGAAATGACGCGCGTGGGTGAGGAGACGGGAAACCTGGACAACACTCTCACTATCGTGGCTGATAGCTTTGAGATCGAGGCTGCCGACAAGCTAACGACAGTGCTGGGCATGATCGAGCCGGCCATGACCATCATCATCGGCCTTGCTGTGGGATTCCTGGCCCTCTCTATTTTCGTGCCGATTTACTCCAGCATGAGCCTGATCGGAGGCGGATGATTGATATGTTAAGGTTGCGCGGAACAAATAAAGGCGTATCAATGATGGAAGTCCTGATAGCCCTTTTTATACTTGCCCTGGTGGGTGCAGTAGTAGTTGGCGGTATATTCGTAGCGGTGCAGGGCAATAGCGTCTCGCGCAACCGTATACTGGCCGAAGGTTTAGCCCGCTACGAACTGGAATATGTGAAATCGGTGGCCGCCGATAACTGGACAAGCATATCCAACCAGACAGATCCTTACACTTATACGTTACCTTCAGCACAGGGGCCGCTTTGGAATACGTCGCATAACAGCCTGCCTGCAGGTGGTGATGAATACGCAGGATATACTATTGTTATAACCATAAGCTCTATGATGCCTACTTATACGGATAAAAATATTCGCAAGGTCAATGCAGCGGTGAGCAAACAGGGAAGCACTGTTATCAGTATCGATACATTTATTGTGAAGCCCTGAAATTTACATAATCATATGAATGATATTGTGCAGAAGTTGAGACACAGTGATCATGGCGGGTATACCCTGATCGAGTTGCTGGTTATAATTGCTATACTTGGCACGATCACAGCCGTGATGGCTATGACGATCAATATGGCCCTTCAGATAACTACCACGGACACGGCTCAGAACATTTTGATCAGCCAGGTACACCAGGGGGCAAGCTGGATATCCAAGGACGTGGCGAGCGCGGATAATATCACCCCCATTGATAATAGTACTACCCTATTTTATATGAAACGCTATCAATGGAATGGGGCCGACAATATAACCAGCACTACCACGATCACGTATAGCGTAGATAGCAAATCAAACTTGCTGCGCAACGGGTCTATTGTTGCCCAGTTTATCAAGTACCCTGATATATACACCACGTTTACAGCTACAGAGAATAATACATATTTACTGAAGTTAAAAGCAAGCTACGGCAACAGCAGTTATAAACAACAATTTAAAATTTATCAGCGTTTACCCTAAGGCTGGTGAGCAAAATGATAATAAAGACATTGTCGATTTCAAAGGATAGTCAATCGGGAATGGTGTTGCCCATGGCCCTGATACTGCTGGTTATCGCATCGATTATCATCGTGCCCGGTCTGTGGGCCATGCAATCCTTCATGAAAATCAACAGCAACGTGGAACAGAATACCATGGCCTATTACGCGGCCGATGCGGGTGTTGCGGATTGCATCTGGAAGTACAAGTATGGCACGCCGCCGACCTCCACATATACATTAACCAATATCGATGGAATGAATGTTGATGTTACTCTTCTTCCCCAGAGCACAGCGACAAATTTATTCTGGCAATCCAGCGCTCCATCCGGCACGGCAAGCAAGGCGCAGGTGGTCATCCAGATAAATAAGGGAAATGGAACCCAGGCGGTATTTAATCAGGCGGTCGTCAGCCTGAACGGTGATATTAATCTGATAGGTAATGCTAATATCAGCTCGGATAACGCTTCGGTGACCTTGGGTGATGCCTATGCCAACGGGAAAATATATAATTCAGCAGATAAATATGGCCCCAGTATAAACGGTAATGCCTCGGCGTATACCACCATTGATCCGAAAATTGCTGTCGGGGGAACAAGTACACCGGGCGCTCCGTGGGTCACCGTTGCGGATCCGATTGATATCGCCGCGTACACTATCCAGGCACAGACACAGGGACAGACCGTGCCGTCTTTTATTAAAAGTAGCGGTACCTGGAACCTGGGTGGCGCTGGTAATCCCAGCTATATTACAGGTAACCTGCAATTGACCGGCACTGCAACAATTAACGTGGTGGGCACACTTTATGTCGGAGGCACTTTTTCCATGGCTAACGGATGCACTATGACTGGTGGAAATGTGGTCATTGTCAATGGCAATGTTACCCTGGGTGGTGGTGCTACCGCAGAACTCCCGTTAAACCAAACTCCATTGGTAATCTCCAAAACCGGCAATGTCAGTTTATCTAACGGAGCCAAGTTGTCAGCCGTTGTTTATGCCCCTAATGGTGCAATATCCCTTGTTGGAAACGCTAAAGTCTGGGGAGCTCTTTATGGTAAATCTGTAACGCTGAATAATGGCGCTAAATTAATATATCAGGCGGGACTTATGGGGACGACCGGGCTGCCTGGATGGATACCATCGCCAGGAGGAACACCGACCGTGGTGGGATATGATTACCGCTGATTGCAGGAATTGAAATTAACCCATATGTTTCATGTATAATGAGAATAAATACCTGAAGAATAAAGATAGTGGCATCGCCTGTAGAAGCACCTAAAGTAAACAAAAGCAGCATATCGCAGCGCCTGCCGCGCCTCAGTACCTCTGTCTGGCTGATCCTCATACTGGCCCTCTTTTTAATCGCCATGGTGCCCCTGGTCACCGGCTATATTGAGCAGCTATCACAGCAGGCTGCCATACAGTTGCAGATAAACCTGGTCCAATCGCAGATTGACGCGTTGAAGGCCAAAATGACGTCCCAGTCCGCAGCCACAACCGAGGCAGCCAGGATGAAGGCGGACATGGAAGCGGCCAAATTACAGTATAAAAACATCGGCGATAACCCCGAGGTTTCAAAGATACTCATGGACCTGGCCTGGGACTATGACATCACCATAACCAGCATGTCTGTCTCGCAGGCAATAAGCAAAGTGTTGGGTACAGACTACCCCGTTCTCAGCTATTCCCTCAGCCTGACGGGACAGGTAGCGAATTTTCAGAATTTCCTCATCGTCGCAGGGAAAAGATTACCGTCATGCCAGTTCACCAGCGTTACCATCAACCCGGCCACGGTGGAAGGGGAACTGGATATCGCATCTATAAATATGCAGGTCTACTGCAATAACTGATTTCAGGATTTACTGCGCAGTATGATCACTATAAATATCGAAGACAGCTCAGTAAAAGTCACCTCGGTAACAGGGAAACGGGTGGTGTTTGCCGCGGAAGCCCCGTTACAGGTTGGCTGGGTGCAGAATGGCGTTGTTTTAGAGAAGGGACACGTCAGCCAGGTGATCAGCATGGTGCTGGCCCAGTACAAGATACGTGAAAAAGAGGCGGTGGCCGGCATCAGCGGCATACACTCCGTCTACCGCGTTGTTTATGTGCCCAAGCTCGATCGCGTCCTGCTGGCCGAGGCGGCCAGGAAGGAGATGGAGCGGGCCATACCTGTTCCCCTGTCATCACTCTATACATCGTGGACTGACGTGAAAACATCGGACATCGAGGTCGCCCTCTGCCTGTTGGGTATTCCCTTTGAGAACGTCAATTCAGTAACGGAGACACTCAAGTTCTGCGGGCTGCGGCTTAAGTACCTTGAACTGAAGCCGCTGGCCGTGTCCCGTATAATCGATGAAAAAACGGCTATCGTAATCAACGTGCAGCCCAATTATTTTGATCTTACTGTCATGAATAACGGCATTCCTGAGATGCTGCGCAGCCTGCCCTTTACGGGTGAATCTACAATGAGCGATGCGGACAAGGTAGGGATGGTCAAGGAAGAGGTGGACAGGACTGTTAATTTCTATAATTCCGGCCACCCCAACAGCCCGTTGGGACAGCAGACATACTGCATTGTCAGTGGAATACTGCGCGAAAATCTTTCCCTGGTGATGGGTTACCCGTTTAAGCCGGCCCCGGCACTGCTCACCTATCCGGCGGGCCAGGACGCTAACGATTTCGTTGTCAACAGCGGCCTGGCACTGCGCACCGTCAATCAACTGACGAAGGTGAATATAAATGTAATGCCGAGAGCGGCGCCGGCTGCAAGGCCGGTTGCGGCAGGCATCAACCCTGCGCCGCTGGTGGCCCTGGGGGTGTGCGCCGCACTGGTGCTGGGCACGTGGGCAATGAGCGGCATGGCTGAAAGGCAAACGACGGATATGCAATTGATGATGAACCAAAAGAATGCCCAGTTAAGCAGTATGCAAAAACAGTATCGTGACGTGACAGAACAGGCGGTCAAGGCGAGCGATATCTACCAGCAGGAGATAAACCGGCTTAACGCGCCCATCAAGTACCTTGCTGACCAGAGAGGGTTGATCAACCGCGACCTGGGCCAGGTCTTCGCCTCCTTGCCGGCTAGCATATACCTGACCAGTATCAGCGATGACGGAAACCTGATACAGGTGCAGGGATCGGCTCCCAGCGAGGAGATAATGCTCAATTATGCGCGTGACCTGAGGTACTCAGGACTGTACAAGCTGGTGATGATAAGCTCGGTTGGCGCCAGCACCTACACGGAAGTATCATTTACCATGCAGTTGACCGTAAACCAGTAGGTGTGGATAAAATCAAATATGATGCACATCGATGAGTTATTAAAGCTGGCGGGGGAGAGCAGGGCCTCCGACCTGCACCTGATAGTGGGTGTGCCGCCTCTCTTACGCATAGACGGGGAACTGAGACCCGCCGAGGGCCTGCCCGTGATGAAGCACGAGGATATCGATCACCTGTTCAACCAGGTCACACCTGCACGGCAGAAAGAGGTTTTCTCGAAGGAGCTTGAAGTAGATTTCGCCTACTCGCTACAGAGTGGGGGGCGGGGCAGGTGCAATGCCTGCTGGCAACAGGGCTCTATCAGCCTTGCTATACGCCTGCTGCCGCAACGCATACCGACCGTGGAAGACCTCGGTCTGCCCGATATGTGCAAGGAATTGATCAACCGGCCGCGCGGCCTGATACTGGTCACCGGCCCCACGGGTTCGGGTAAGAGCACGAGCATCGCCGCCATGCTCAATCACCTCAACAACACCATGAAACGTTACATCGTGACTATCGAGGACCCGGTTGAGTACGTGCACCCCAATATAAAATGCGCCTTTTCCCAGAGGGAGTTGGAGCAGGACACGCACTCCTTCGTCAATGCCCTCAAGTACGTCCTCAGGCAGGACCCGGACGTGATACTGGTGGGTGAGATGCGCGACCTCGAAACGGCATCGGCCGTAATGACGGTGGCAGAAACCGGGCACCTGGTACTATCCACGGGACATGCGCCCAGCGCCGCTCAATCGGTGGAGAGGATAGTTGATATGTTCCCACCGCATGAGAGGGTCATGGCCCAGGCGCGCCTGGCGTCGACCCTGATAGCAGTGTTCAGCCAGGTACTGGTGCCGCGTATCAGCGGGGGCAGGGTGGCCGCGGTGGAGATTATGCTGGCCAATCCTGCTGTGAAGAACCTGATACGCGAGGGCAAACCCTTCCTCATTCCCAATACTATTCGCACGAGCTCCAATGTCGGCATGAAGACGCTGGATGACGCCCTGGTTGACCTGTACAAAAGGGGGATTATTACGAGGGAGTATGTATTTGCATTCTGTCAAGATGCGGAGGACGTCAACAAGCTGCTGAGGTCGACGAACAACTGATTAGAACAGATAATAAAAAGATGGGCATGAAACTTGTTTCATGCCCATCTTTTATTCAAACGAGTGTCAATCGCTATTTGAGGCAACTTCCAGAGGTTTGGGATGCTTTACCGTTGGCATCAATGGTATATGTGCAGTTAAGCTTATTCAGGAAGAATGGTGACAGAGTGCCCCCGTCCCCACCTGCACTGAAAGTACCGCTTGGTACGTTGCCCGTATGATCATACATGTATGCAGCCACCGCGGTCTGGAAGTTCGCCAGTTCAGTAGCGTGCGCTTCTGTCGCTCCCGCGCCGATGTATTTGGTCACATTCAGGATGACGACCGCAGCCAGGGTGCCCAGGATGGCGATGACGACCAGTAACTCGATCAGCGTGAAACCTTTATTCCCGTACTTGAAAAACTTTTTCATATTATTATCCTCCATATTCCATAGCATGCCCGGACCAATCCCGACCGGACCTTTTTGCTTACGTATTATTTATACCTTAACTGTGTCTTAACGTCAATAGCCTTATGGTAACCCCCCCCAGTACTTAAGTACCGCTCTTGCATGTCAGCGGTCTTATGTTATATCTTAGCACGGAAAATGTACGTGCCTAAAGTCACGGGGACAGCGGCCTGAATGTATTGCGAAGATACATTGACCAAACCTGCCGGGCCCGGCAGGCTGGACATAGCTTTGGAGCTTACATGGCTGCTGGTTGTATTCCTTCTGCCGCTGTATTACAACCCGCTGTGCTGGGATAGTTACTTCTTTTCCAAGACCTTGCTTTTCCAGTTCCTGACCTTCGTGCTGCTGGGGCTTGCCATAGCCCGATGGCTGCTGGCGCAACGGCGGAAAGGTAAACCGTGCCTGACCACGTGGCTAAAAGAATCGCCGCTCGAGGCGGCTGCGCTTGTCTTAGCCCTGGCCTGGATCGTGTCCACGGCGCTTTCCATCATGCCCTACCGTAGCCTGTGGGGCAGCGCAGCCTGGAAGAACGGGCTGGTCACAGCCCTCTGCTGGATAACTTTCTTCCTGGTTATATCGCGCTGTATGAGAAGCCGTGCACAGGTCAACCGTGCCATCTACACATTGTTAATTAGTTCGGGGCTGGTTTCTGCCATCGGTATCCTGCAGTTCCTGTTACAGGGGGTTATGCCCGTACCAATGTTAGGTGGAAGGGTTGCATCGACGGATGGCAACCCCCTGTCCCTGAGCGCTTTTATAGCTGTGACCATACCGTTAACACTGGCCATGCTGATCTCTCACAGCTACAATCGCGGGCAAAAGAATCGAAAACTCAAGGTTGCTGCCATTATCCTGCTGCTGATACTGCAATTTACCTGCCTGGTGCTTGCCCAGTACTCGCTAACCATACTGCTTTACGTCATAGGCATTTTCACTTTCCTCGGCCTGATTAGCCTTTTCCTGCAGCGCAATACGGCGCTGGCGCTCAGCATAATTTCCATGCTTATCATCGCTATAGTTGCTGTTGCGCTACTGGGCCAGTTGGTAATGCCAGGGGGCGGGAACCCTCCCGGCACATCCGGCAGCGAGGGCCAGCAGCCGGCTGAACAGGTAGGACTGCCGAGCCTGGGTATCCGTACACAAATGTGGCAGGATGCTTTCGAGATTATTCGAAACGCCCCGGATATCCCGCTTGTTCAAGATAATGTCCATATGCTAAGACGACTGATCGGGTATGGGCCGGAAACCTTTATCGCGGTCTCACAGGTTTACTTCCCCGCTTCTTTCAAGAGCGAATACACATACGCAAGCGCGGTGCTAACTCAGGTGGAGAACAACTACCTTTACCTGGCAGTCACGATAGGTATAATTGGCCTCCTATGCTACCTCGGACTGCTGGCGGCGTTTTTCTTCATTTCGGTCAGGCTGCTGCTGCGCAGCCAGGAACGGGACATCATCCTCGTCGTAGCTGCTTTCATCGCTGCTATTGTCCAATACTGCGCCCATATGCTGTTTAACCCGACGGCGATAGTGCCCGACATGGTTTTCTGGCTGGTGCTGGCACTGACAGCGGTCCTGGCTAAGCTGTCAGTAGTAGAGCGGGACTCGTCATCCGCTGACAGTACAAATACCGGCGATACTGCGGCCCCCGCCGAATCCCTGCCCTCCAGGTTGAGAAAATGGGTTGCCGCCCTGGTTATTGTACTGGCGGCCGTGGTTGGCTTAAGCCTGACTGTGCCATCCATGTATGCCAATATGAAGATGAGGGAAGGTATCACACAGTGGAGGCAGGGCAACGATAAGTTTATCGAATCGTTTGCAGAAGCGATATCTGCGGAGCCACAGGAAGCATACTATTATGGTCAGCTCGGCTACTGCGCGTACTCTGGCGCAGTGGCCGCCAAAGACCCGGTAAAAGAGGCCGGACTGCTTAAGGTGAGCATTGCAGCGCACGAGGCCGGCAGCGGTTTAGAACCCCCGCTGGCCTACTGGCACTATATGCTGGCCGACAACTATATATACGCCATGAAGACCGGCGATAAAGGAAAACTGGAGGACGCGCTGAAATCATACCAAACGGCTGACATGCTTTTCCCCGGCAACGCAGTGATACTTAATAAATGGGCGCTGGCATTGATGCTGAGCGGGGATTACGCAGGGGCCGGCCGCAAGTTGTCTGAATCGCGGAATGCCGATGGTGAATGGATTCAAACCACTTACTATACGGGCTTGCTCGAAGTTTACCAGGGCTGTTACTGTTCGGCCGGGTACTGCTTCGTTTACCCCGTTGAGCAGAAGATCACTGACGTGGGGCCTTACATGAGCTTTTGCAGCCAGCTTGCGTTGTACGGCGGCATTAATAAGGTAGTTGAAGGATTACAGATATACTGCGGCTGCCACCCTGACGATTGGACCGGGCTGGCGCTGCTGGGCATTGCCGAAGTGTACGATAATAAGCTGGAGGCCGGGGCGGACTCTTTCCGCAGGTCTGCCCACAACGTCCCCGGTGAACATGCCGGCATGCTTAAAGCAGTAGTCACTGTCATGGGTATGGAGAACAGGAGCTTCCAGCCTGTGGCGCAGGAGATAGCCGACTCCCTGGCGGCAAAAATTCCCGCTGACACAAAATAATAGGTACAAGTTGAATTGGATATAATTTTTACTGTCATCTTTTTCCTGCTCGGCATCAGCGTGGGCAGCTTCCTCAATGTAGTGTCCGACCGCATCCCAGCCGGAAAGTCCATCCTCCGCCCGCCTTCCCACTGTTTCAGCTGCGGCCACGTCTTAGAGCCGCGCGACCTCTTCCCCATCGTAAGCTACCTGATGCTAAAGGGGAGGTGCCGCTTCTGCGGGCATTCCATCCCGGCGCGTTCCATGCTGGTTGAGCTGGCCAGCGGACTGCTCTTTGTTCTGGCCCTCACCGTATTCGGCCTGACCTGGCAGACGCTGGTTACCATTGTTTTCGGATCGTTCTTCATCATCCTTTTCGTGACCGACCTGGAGCAGGGCCTGCTGCCGCATCTTATAGTCTACCCGGGTATCGCCATAGCGCTGATCTTCGCGGCGCTCAGGCCGCTTACGGGCACGACACCGGGCCTATTGAGCGCCCTGGCCGGGCTGGGTATAAGCTTGGGGGCCTTCTTGCTCATCTGGGCCGTGCCCAGGATATTCAAAAAAAACGCCCTGGGTTTCGGGGACGTTGGCATGGCAGGGTTGATTGGCGCGTCAGTCGGTTACCCTTGCGCCCTGGTGGCATTATCCATGGCTATCCTGGCAGGCGGCCTGGCCGCCGCCATGCTGGTGGTATTCAGGGTAAAGAAACTCAATGAACCGCTGCAGTTTGGTATCTTCTTAGCCTTCGGCGGCATGATGGCGCTCTTTATCGGGCAGGATATCACGGACGCCCTGCGGCAGCTTTTCATGCTGTAAAAAGGGCATGATTAACGCGGTAAAAATTTTTCCGAAATTTTTTCGTTTACGTTTGAGCAGGGTATTGACATATATGCGGTTATGTGCTAATTTTGTAAAGTCCCAAGTAATCAAAGTTGGAACGGGGAGGCAGAGGCCCTAACACATGGCAGGCGAAGGCCGGTCGGTGCGAGGGGGTGGATGAGGAACCGGGAAAACGAGGTTACTTGGGGCGTTTTATTTTTTGACGCTATTCCAGTGTTGCTATAAAGGGGAGGTTGCGGTACTTGCCGCCCATGTCCAGCCCGTAGCCGACCACGAACTCGTCCGGTATCTCGAAACCCACGTAATCCAGGTGTACATCTATCAGCCGGCGCACCCGCTTGTCCAAGAGGGTGCAGACCTTCAGGCTGGCCGGCTTGCGGGCAGAAAGGTTGTTGAGCACGTAGTTCAGTGTCATGCCCGTGTCCACGATGTCCTCCACCATCAGCACATGCCTGTTCCCGATATCTGTGTCCAGGTCCTTCAATATCCTGACCGACAGGTCGGTCTTGTCGGCCGGCGTGGATATGGCCATGAAATCGACCGTCACCGGTATGGATATGTTGAGCATGAGGTCGGATATAAAGCAGACTACGCCCTTGAGGATGCCGATTAGGACAAGCTCCTCCCCCTGGTAATCCCTGGATATCTGCTTGGCCAGCAATTTGACCTTGCGCTGGATCTGGGTCCTGCTGAACAGGTAACGCTGCACTCCGGTCATTTTGCTCTCGCCCAGGGGTATGAAACCGTGCCTGGCGAACAGCTTGAGGTAGTCCCCCTTGTTGAGCAGCTTGATGCTGATGTCGGGATAAACCTCCTTCAGGCGGCGCACCTTGCGGTTCTTCTCAGTTATCAGGCTCTGCCTGGAAGTGGTAAGCTCGATATACAGGTCTATCTCGGGCAGGTAGAAATCCGGTGTGATCATCTCGGTAATGCGGTTGTCCTGCGAGGAAAGGGGGAAGGAGCGCGGTTCGTACAGCCACTCCACCTGGTAGAAATCCAGCAGGCGCGCGAATTCCTCCTCGCTGGGATGCCCGAAGTTGATGGGCCTGATGGGCGAAAGAGGGAGGTCGGAAAAGCTGGTCAGCCTCTTCTGCTGCGTGATATTGGACTGGTGGCGGTTGTTGAGGTCCTGGGCAAGCTCGATCTTCTCAAGCGTCAAAGCCAGTACATTGGCCACGGTGGCGATGAAGTCCTTCTCGTTGGGTTTGAAATGCCGCTTCTCCCGGGTGTAAACCCTTATCTCGCCGATGACCTCACCATGCTGAAGGATGGGGGCCCCCAGCAGGGACTTGATCTTCTCCCTGGCGGCCTGCTCGGGATACTGGGTGCGCTTATCCGAGTAAATATCCTCAACGGCAACTATCTTGCCGTCGAGTATCTCGGGGTAGCTTTTACGTGCGTTGATGGCGCCCTTGCGCAGGTACAGGTCGCTCAGACCCCAGGCGCCTATGATATCAAGGTACTCCCTGCGCGGATTGAGCAGCATCACAGCACAGCCGGAGGCCTGCAAACCCCTGGCAGCGCCGGCAGCTATGGAGCTGACCAGCTTCTTGAGGGGTAGCGAATCGTTGGCAACCCTGGCTATCTGCTTGTACGCAAGAGAATAGCGGTTCTCAATGGCATCCATTCATCATCCACCTCACAAATCCTCAGTCAGCTTAGATCACCCGCATTTAGTATAGCCGCAACTGGGACAGATATGGCAACCTTCCTGGTAAACCAACTGGTTGCCGCAATCCGGGCACTGGCCACTGTAATTGGCCTGCTGACTTGTGCCGATGTTCGTCGATACACTATCATCCTCTTTTTTAACATATTTCTCAAGTACGCTGCCGATGGCATCGGCGCATGATAGGATGGCGCGTCCGTTCTCCCAGGATACGGAGGGACACCTGATGGTCCTGAGCTGTTTTATCACAGAGCCCACCTCTATACCCGACCGCAGTACCAGGGAGATCAGCCTGCTGGTGGCCTCAAGCTGGGCTGAGGCACAACCGCCGGCTTTGCCCAGGCTGGAGAACACCTCGCAGATCCCCTTGTCATCGAAATTTACTGTTACGTAAATATAGCCGCAACCGGTCGTGACACGCTCGGTTATGCCCCTTGTGATCTTGGGCCTCTGGCGCGGCGCCGGCCGGGCCTCGCTTTCAGAATCTTTAGCCCTGGCCTTTGGTGTCTCCTTCTGGCCTGTGTTGAGGACCTGGCTATCGCGGCTCCTGTCCCTGTAGATGGTAATGCCCTTGAGGCCGCTCTTGTAGGCCGTCATATATACTTTCTGAACGTCCTCAATTGTGGCCTCAAAAGGAAGATTGACAGTCTTAGATACGGCGCTGTCCGTGTATTTCTGGAAGGCTGACTGTATTTTCACATGCCAATCGGGCGAGATCTCGTGAGATGTTACAAAGACTTCTTTTACCCAGTCCGGCGCCTCTTTCATGTCGTGCAGGCTGCCGCCCTCCGCCAGCTTTTTCATGAGCTCGGGCGAGTAGAACCCCTCTTTCCGTGCAACGTCTTCGAAATAGGGGTTGATCTCTATCAGAGTTTGGCCGTCCAGTATGTGCCGGAAATAGCTGAGCGCGAACAGGGGCTCGATGCCGCTGGAGCAGTTGGCAATGATGCTGAGCGTGCCGGTGGGGGCGATGGTGGTCAGGTTGGCGTTCCTGACCCCGGGGCCGTCCTTGCCATCGTAGATGCTCCCGCTGAAGGCAGGGAACAGGCCGCGTGAACTACCCAGCTCGACAGATTCGGCCGTGGCCCCTTCGGAGATAAAGCGCATGACCTTCTCCGCTATCTCCAGCGCTTTTTCAGAATTATAGGGCACGCGAAGCTGGATGAGCATATCGGCGAAGCCCATTACCCCGAGGCCGATCTTGCGGGTCTTGCGCGTCATCTCGGCTATCTGGGGCAGCGGGAACTGGTTGACCTCGATAACGTCGTCCAGGAAGCGTACGGCCAATTTAACAGCCTGCTTGAGCTTGTCATAGTCGATCTCGCTGTGACCGTTGGCCTGGCGCAGCATGTGGGAGAGGTTGATCGAGCCCAGGTTGCATGATTCGTAGGGGAGCAGAGGTTGCTCGCCGCAGGGATTGGTGCTCTCTATCCTGCCAAGGTTGGGCGTGGAGTTGAAGGCGTTGATACGGTCTATGAAGATGATGCCGGGGTCGCCGGTCCTCCAGGCCATATCGACTATCTTGCAGAAGACCTGGCGGGCGCTGAGCCGTCCTTCCACTGCCTTGGTGTTGGGATTGACCAGGCTGTAGTCTCCGTCAGCTTCCACGGCCTGCATAAAACTATCGGTGACCGCCACGGAGATATTGAAGTTTGTAAAAGCTTTGGGGTCCTCCTTGGAAGTGATGAATTCCATGATATCGGGATGGTCCACGTTGAGAATGCCCATATTTGCACCCCGCCGCATGCCGCCTTGCTTGATAACATCGGTGGCTATGTCGAAAGCCCGCATGAATGATACGGGCCCGCTGGCAACGCCGCCGGTGGACCCCACGCGGTCCTGCTTGGGCCTGAGGCGGGAAAAGGAGAAGCCCGTGCCTCCCCCGCTCTTATGAATCAGAGCCGTGTACTTGACGGCATCGAAAATGGATTCCATGGAGTCTTCGATCGGCAGAACGAAGCAGGCCGATAGCTGTCCCAGCTCCCGGCCGGCATTCATGAGAGTGGGTGAATTGGGCAGGAAGTCCAGCGAGGTCATCAGCCGGTAAAACCTGTCTTCCCACTCCTCTACGCCGGCCTTTTTGTCGAATATCTTCTCGGCAGAAGCAATATGCCTGCTGACCCTCCTGAAAAGGTCTTCGGGTTTCTCTGCAGGATTGCCCTGGCCGTCTTTCTGCAGGTATCTTTTCTCCAGCACGACCGTGGCATTCTCCGACAGCTTTAACTCAACGGGGACAGGTTTGTCGGCAGGCGCCGCCTCGGCTGAACTCACGGGATTGGCTGTGGGTGGAGATTGCGCCGTCTGTTTCTCAGCCGGCGGCCTGGCGCTGGCCTTTTCAGCCAGCAGTTCGTTGACTATCGTTTCAATGCGCTCCTTGGAAGGTAGCGGGGGAATGCCGGGCGCTACCAGGTGCTCCATGCCCGGCAGGGCAGGTTCCATCCTCTTGGACGTGGTCTGTTCATCCATAGACATTCTTTTCTCCAACCTCGTAATTACTTGTTCGGTCAGCTCCTCGAGCTCACGCCTGTCGGTGATGCCCATGGTCTGCGTATAGGTAAAAACTGTCCTGGCGACAAAATTCCTGACAGAACCGGGAAGCTGGTTCCTGGCCTGCTTATTTACCATTTTGCTGTCTCAGCCTCGACCGCCGCCTCTGCCCGGCCAGATCATTCTTGTTGATAAGGGGGAGCTGGCCGTCCAGGGGCGCGCCAAGCTTGTTCTCGATAAGTGTGTCAACCGCCTGTTTAAGCGTTGTGATATCGGAGAACTCATAGTAAACACTGGCAAAGCGTATGTAAGCTATGTGGTCCAACTCCGAGAGCCTTGTGATCACGATCTTGCCTATGACGGAACTTGATATCTCGGTCCTGCCCAGGCTGTAAAGCTCAGCTTCGATGGTCTCCACCAGCTTCTCGATAGTGCCGGTCGGCATGGGACGTTTCTCGCAGGCCTTGCGTATTCCGGAGAATAACTTCTCCCGGTCAAACTCCTCCCGGCGGCCATCCTTCTTTATGATATACAGGCTCCTGTTCTGAAGCCTCTCGTAGGTGGTAAAACGGGCGCGGCATACGATGCACTCGCGCCGCCGCCTGATCTCATCCCCCAGGCTCCTCGAGTCTATTACCTTGGATTCCGGCTCACCGCAAGAAGGGCACTTCATCTCACAACACTATAATATGTGGTTTTACTGGATACTAACACAACATATAGTTATAGTCAATGGTTGAGGAGACATAAATAGGACGGGGCGGAGAAAATTCTCCGCCCCGTCCTAAGGGTACGATGGTTAAATCTTTGAGGTCAGCGCTGCATCCTGCTGATGCCTGCCGGCTGAGGGGCTGCCGCCTGCGCATTGGGATAACGCGAGCCTCTCCTCAGGAATGAGGGTACGTCGAGACTATCTTCGGTAGCTCCTCTCAATAGTCTGCGCAATTCGACCTCAGTGGGTACGCCGGAACCATATTGTGCGGTAAAGCCTGTAGCTATGATGGTGATCTGGACCTCGTCCTCCATCTGCGGGTTAAAGACGACGCCGAAAATGATGTTGGCATCGGGGTCGACTGACTGTGAGATTACGTCGGCCGCCTCGTTGCACTCGAAGAGGGTCAGGTTGCTGCCGCCCGTGACATTGAAGAGCACGCCCTTGGCGCCGCTGATCGATACGTCGAGCATGGGGCTGGCCAAAGCGTTCTTGGCGGCCTCTATGGCCCTGTTAGTGCCCTTACCGTGGCCGACTGACATCCAGGCGGGGCCGGAGTTTTTCATGATGGCCCTGATGTCGGCGAAGTCGAGGTTGATCAGGCCGGGTACGGTCACGACCTCGGCGATGGCCTGCACGCCCAGGCGCAGCACATCGTCCGCCAGCCTGAAGGCATTGTCCACTGTGGTCTTATTGTCACAGAGCTCGACAATGCGGTCGTTGGGGATGATGACCAGCGTGTCTACCTTGTCGCACAATTGCAGTATGCCTTCCTCGGCTACCTTCATGCGGCGGCCGCCCTCGAATGAGAAAGGCTTGGTGACGATGGCTATGGTTAGTGCGCCGGAGGACCTGGCCGTTTCAGCTACTACGGGTATGCTGCCGGTGCCGGTGCCGCCGCCCATGCCGGCTGTGATGAATACCATATCAGCGCCTGCCACCACTTCCTGGATGGCCTGGCGGCTTTCCTCGGCTGATTTGCGTCCGACATTGTGGTCACCGCCGGCGCCGAGGCCGCGGGTCAGTTTCTCGCCGAGCTGGATGCGTACCGGGACTTCAGCCAATGCCAGAGCCTGTGCATCGGTGTTCATACAAATGAATTCCACGCCCTTGATGCCTTCGCGGACCATGCGGGTGATGGCGTTTGATCCGCCGCCCCCGCAGCCGATGGCCTTGATCTTGGCCGGTGCGGTCGAGAACATTGATTTTGACATTCTTTAATTAACCTCCTGATATTTCCCTAAAATTTATTTTATGCGCCGAAGAATTTCTTGAGCATACCCATTACGTTGTTTACCGAGCCTGACGGCTTGGACTTGGCTTCCCAGGTGGGCTTGCCGCCTGTCTTGATGGCCCAGAGCAGCAGTCCTACGCCGGTAGCGTTGGCGGGGTCATGCAATACGTCGGTGATGCCGTAAACTCCCATCGGCTCGCCGATCCTGGTGGGGATGCGTATGGTGGCGCGGGCCAGGGCTTCCAGCCCGTTCATCTTGGACCCGCCGCCGGTCATTACCAGGCCTGCAGGAGCTAATGCGGCATAGCTGGTGTCGGGCATCTCGAGCAGTATAAGCCTGAGCAGCTCTTCCATGCGGTCCCTCAGTATATTGCTGAGGTCCTTGTAGGAAACGCTGTGCCCGTCCTCTACTGTCAGCGTGGAGCCCTCATCCTTGGACCCGGTCTCGGGGTAAACATTGCCGTACTTCTTCTTCATCGCTTCGGCGATCTCGAAGGGCAATCCCAGGCCGATGGAGAGGTCGCTGGTGAACTGGTAGCCCGCTACTGGGATGATGGATGTGTGGTAGATGCTGCCGTCCTTAAATACAGCTATGTCCGTGGTGCCGCCACCGATATCAGCCATGATCACGCCGATCTCTTTCTCTTCGGGGGTGAGAACGGACTCTCCACTGGCCAGCGGCTCGAGCACCAGGTCATCGATCTCGACTCCCACGCTGCGCACGCACTTAACCAGGTTTTGTACGGAGGCGGTGGATGCCGTTATTATGTGAGTCTCAACATCCAGCCGGAATCCGTGCATGCCCACCGGGTTCTTGATCTTTTCCTGGGTATCCAGGCTATAGCCGCGGGGTATCTGGTGGAGGATCTTCCTGTCATCGGGTATGTTCATGTTCTTGGCCGCAGACAGCACGCGTGACAGGTCGTCCGACCTTACCAACCTGTCGGTGCGCGGTATGGCAACCACACCGTGGCTGTTGACCGAGCTGATGTGCCGGCCTGTGACACCGATATAAGCCGATTCGATCTTTACGCCGCTGGCCTGTTCAGCGCGCTTGACCGATTCGGCTACCGAGTCCCTGGCCTCCTCAACATTGACCACCATGCCTTTGTGCAGGCCATGGGACGGTACCTGCCCGACACCGAGCACTTGTAGTGCGCCCCCGGAATCAAGGGTGGCAACTATGGTGCAGATCTTGGTTGTGCCCACATCGATGCCGGTAATTAGTTTCTTGGTCATTAATCCATGCCTCCTTCGATTTAATGTTTACTGATAATCAAATATTTGCTACATGAAATAGAGTATGGCGATTGCTATTATCAGGCTGATGAAAACGACGCCATCGAAGACCATACCCCCGAATATGGTCAGGAGTTTCCGGTCGTTGTTCAGGATGGAGTTGAGTCTTTTAGCTCCGATCATTTTCTTTTCCTCCTGTTATTTTTATAGCTTAACCGCCACGCGGAGTTTGGCGCTCCGGCTGCGCGGGTTTCTTTCGATCTCTTGCTCGCTGGGATATACGGGGTGCTTGCTGAGCAGGTCCAGGGACGGTTTATGCTGGCAGCGGCATTCAGGTATGGTGGGCGGGCAGATGCAGCCCCTGGTCTCGCGCAGCATGAAATTCTTGACGATGCGGTCCTCGAGGGAGTGATAGCTGATGACTGCCAGCCTCCCGCCGTGCGCCAGGCAGGTCAGGCTCTGGTCCAGAGCCGTTGTCAGGTGGTCGAGCTCGCGGTTGACCGCTATGCGCAGGGCCTGGAAAGTCCTGGTGGAGGGGTGTATCTTGCCGTACCGGTCGCCTACTGCATCGGCTACTACAGCGGCAAGGTCTGCAGTATCTGAAATCGGCCTGTGGTCAACTATATTTTTAGCTATTATATTGGCCAAAGGTTCCTCGCCGTAGATGAGTATAAGCCGGGCAAGCTTGGCTTCAGGTAGCCGGTTGACGATATCCGCTGCGGTAAGCTGCTCGTCCGGGTTGAACCTCATATCCAGGGGTCCGTTTAACTGAAAGCTGAAACCGCGCTCTGCGCTGGCCAGCTGCAGCGATGAAAGCCCGAGGTCGAAGAGGATACCGCTGGCAGCGGAGAAACCGGTCTCAAGGCAGATATTTTCAAGGTTGTAGAAGTTGTCGTTGATGATAACTGAGCTTTCGAAGAAGTCGTAGAGGTTGTGCTGGGCCAGCCTTATGGCCTCAGGGTCGGCGTCTATGCCGAGCAACTGGCCGCCGGGCTGGCATTTGGACAGGATGGCAAGAGAGTGTCCCCCGCCCCCCAGGGTGCAATCGATGTAACGCCTGCCCGGCCTGACATCGAGCGCCTCCACTACCTCATCCACGAGGACCGGTGTGTGTATCCTGTTTGCCAAGGCGAGGCTCATTTCCTTTCCTCTAGGATCTCCATCAGCTGGCGCGCATCGTCAGCGGACGGGCGTTCTTTCTGCCATTGGCCGGGGTTCCAGATCTCAAAGCAATTGTTGGTACCCACCACTACAACCGCGTCCGAGATGGAGCACCTTTCGCGTAGTGTGGCGGGAAGTGCGATCCTTCCCTGGTTGTCGATGCTGACCTCGTTGGCGTTGCTGAAGAGAAAGCGGTTGATCCGCCTCTGCTTGTCGGAAACGAGGAAACTGGTAGGGGCCTGGTTGGCGGTCATCTTGCTCCAGTCAGCTCTGGTATAGGCGACGACACAGCTGTCTGCCCCAATGGTCAACATCAGGCCATCCTCGATTTCCCTGCGGAACCTGGGAGGCAGGGGTAACCGGCCCTTGTTATCTACCTTATATTCGTATTCGCCAACAAACATTATGATTAAACCTGCAAACCTGGTTATACCAGGAGGGCTTCCCTTTCAACTTCTCCTTCGAGGTTTCTTATGGCGCTCCAGTCCAGCCTGGCCAGTTCCTGTACATAATCACTCAATGCGTGCTCGGGATTTAACGAGTAGTGCGCGATGCCGCTGGCGCAGTACTTTTCCTCCACCATTCCCTTGTCGATCAGTTCCCGTAACAACTCACGAAGGTGGTGGTGCGTGATATCCAGCACATGCGCGATACAATCGAGGTTGAACTTGGCCTGGGGATGCCTGCCCCAGAAGAGCAGGAGACGTAAACGGTGTCCCGTGAAATCATTTTCCCTTAAAAAAGAGATCAGATCGTGGTCCGTCATGTTAACGCACTGACTATTTATCACCATGTCGTTTCCCCTTTTTTACCACTTTTTACCACTATGTCCCATTATTTACTCTTTTTACCCCACTTGTCAATAGCTTTTCAGGGAAAAGTGTTTCATGCCGGGCGATATTTTACGCTCCGCCCACCAGGTTACAATAGGAAAATCCACAATTTATGGTGGCAGGACTTATAATTGCACCATATATAGTTTATTAGATCATGTGTTCTACTATTCGTAAGGGATATTCTGCGTTTGCGCAGATTTGGTTATACGAGTGGGTTATGTTAGAATGACCTGCCTTTTCAGGCAGTTGGATTGACGGATCTATGTTGCGGATCGATATATTAACCCTTTTTCCGGAAGCTTTTTCGGGCTACCTCGAGCACAGCATCGTAGGCCGGGCCCTGGAGAAGCAGATCGTTGATGTACGGCTGCATAATATACGGTCATTCACCCATGACAGGCACCATACCGTGGATGACTATTGCTACGGCGGCGGCGCCGGTATGGTGATGAAGCCAGAACCTCTGTTTGAAGCCGTGGAATGGCTGCATGGAGAGATAGGGTCAGGCGGCTACCCGGTGGTACTGCTGACACCGCAGGGCAGGCTGTTTGATCAGGAGATGGCCGGCAGGTATGCCGCACAGGACAATATAATAATGATATGCGGGCACTACGAGGGGGTGGATGAGAGGGTTGCCGAGCATCTGGTTACCGAAGAGGTCAGCATAGGTGACTACCTGATGAGCGGTGGTGAGCCGGCCGCCATGGTCATAATCGACTGCCTGGTCAGGCTGCTGCCGGGTGCAATCGGTTCAGAAATCTCCCTGGAAGAGGAATCGCATGTAGGCGGATTGCTGGAATACCCCCAGTATACGAGGCCGCCGGAGTTCCGGGGATGGAAGGTGCCTGACGTCCTGCTGTCGGGAAATCACAAGGAGATTTCGGACTGGAGGAGAAGGCAAAGCATTCTACGGACCGCACGCAGGCGTCCCGACCTTCTGGATAAGGCGGAATTGACAGATAGCGACCTAAATCTGGTAAAATCTACGGATTTGAATAATAATTGATAAGACTAAATTAAGGAAAGGGATCGATCATGGATATCAATACTATCGTAAAGAACAAGGTCAAGCCGGGCTTGCCCAAGCTATCTCCCGGCGATAACGTGCGCGTCAGCTTCAAGATAAAGGAGGCCAGCCGCGAGCGGGTACAGACGTTCCCGGGACTGATTATCAAAGTTACCAAGCATCAGTCGGGAGGCAATTTCACGGTGCGCAGGGTGACATCAGGCATAGGCGTTGAACACACTTTCCCTCTGGCCTCTCCCCTGCTGGAGAAGATCGAGGTAGTGCGCCATGGAAAAGTCAGGCGCAGCAAGCTGTACTATATCAGGCGGCTCAGCACCAAGGAAGCAAGGCTCAAGGAAAGGCGTGATAGAATCGCCGAGGCGGTCTCGCCGACCCCGGTTGAAGATATGCTTACTGCCCCTGAGCCCGAGGCTCCCGCAAGCGAAACAAAATAGGCCGGATGATATTTGCTGAGGTAGCCATCGGCGCAGCCGGAGGCCACCGACATACTTTCAGCTATTCTATACCACCTTCGCTTCAGCTAGAGCCCGGCTGCGCAGTGTACGTGCCCTTCGGGCCGAGAGTCGTGCGCGGGATCGTTACCGGTCTGTCTGATATCTCCACTGTACCCGAGACACGGGATATAATCAGCGTCATTTCGCCCCTTCCGCTGGTCACAGCCGGGCGCGTCAGGCTGGCATTCTGGATAGCCGAGTATTACATGGCCCCCGTTTTCAGCGCGCTTGCTCTCATGCTGCCTCCAGGATTTACCAGCAAACGCCAGGTAAAGCCCAAATACCGTAAATACCTCGTCTTAAATGTAGAAGGGGAACTACTGCCCGCTGTTCTGAAACAGCTTGAAAAAGCACGTGCCGCCAAACAGGCCGGTATATTGGAGGCACTGCAGGCAGCCGGAGGGAGCCTGGAGCCCGCACAGGTATTAAAAAAGGTTGGGTGCGGCCGCCAGGCGATAACAGCCCTCAAATCCAGGGGGTTGGTCAGGGAGGTTAGCGAGGGCGTGTTCCGTGACCCGATCGCCAGGACTGATCATCCGCTTGAATTTCCTCTCCAGTTCACCGACGGCCAGCAGGCGGCATGGAATCCCATCAGGGACGCCATACAGGCAGCCGGTAGCACCAGTATGCCTGCTATGTTCCTGCTGCACGGTGTGACGGGTAGCGGCAAGACCGAGATTTACCTGCAGGCGCTGGCCGAGACCGTAAAGCAGGGTAGAAAAGGCATATGCCTGGTGCCGGAGATATCGCTGACACCCCAGGTGATAGACCGTTTTTTTGCCAGGTTCCCGGGCCGGGTCGCCGTGCTGCACAGCGGACTCACGGGGGGAGAGCTGTACGATGAATGGCATCGCATCGCCCGGGGTGACTTCGACATCGTTGTCGGGCCACGCAGCGCCGTTTTCGCTCCCCAGCCTGACCTGGGCCTGATCATAGTTGACGAAGAGCATGAGTGGGCCTATAAACAATCTGAAAAGGCGCCCCGCTACCACGCACGGGAGGTGGCTATTGAGCTGGCACGGTTGACCAACTCGGTGCTCATCATGGGCAGCGCTACACCGGACGTGGAAACCTATTACCGCGCGTCACGGTCGGAATTCCAGTTGATCGAGCTATCCGAGAGGGTAACTCCCCTGGGACAGTCGCCGCTGCCGGAGGTCGATGTAGTGGATATGAGGCAGGAGCTGAAAAGCGGTAACCGCGGTATCTTCAGCCGCCTGCTCCGGTCATCCATGGCAGAATCGCTGGACCGCCGTGAACAGGTCATCCTGTTTATCAACCGCAGGGGCCGGTCCACATTTGTTGAATGCAGGGACTGCGGTTATGTCCTGAATTGCAAGCGCTGTTCGGGCGCACTAACCTATCATGCCGCGGAGAAACGCCTGGTCTGTCACCATTGCCGGCGATCGTATCCTGTCCCGCGCAAGTGCCCGCAATGCTCGGGCAGCGAGATAAAATATTTCGGCATTGGGACCGAGTCCGTCGAGGCAGAGTGTAAAAATTTGTTCCCCTCGGCCAGTGTCATCCGCTTTGACAGCGATGCCGTCGCAGGTGCGCGGGCCTTTGAAAGGGTGGTGGACTCCTTCCGCAGGCGCCGTGCCGACATACTGGTAGGGACACAGATGCTGGCCAAGGGACTGGACTTTCCCGGCGTTTCGCTGGTGGGCATTGTTAGTGCTGATACCAGCCTGAACCTGCCCGATTTCAGGTCCGGGGAGAGGACTTTTCAATTGCTCTGCCAGGTGGAGGGAAGGGCCGGGCGTGGTATCTACAGCGGCAGGGCTGTTGTCCAAACTTACAATCCGGACTACTACGCTATAAAGTTTGCAGCACAACATGACTACGGCGGTTTTTACAGCAGTGAAATACACTACAGGCGTGAGTTCGGTTATCCGCCCTTCAACCGTATGGCCAGGCTGATTTTCAGTCACTCCAATGAAGGCAAATGTCTTGGGGAAGCGGAGCGCAGGGCCGGGATTATTAGGCAGGCGATAGCTGCAAAGGGACTTGCCGGAATAAAAATAATCGGGCCGGCACCGGCTTTCATTGCGAAATTGCGAGGCAGGTACCAGGTGCAGGTCATATTGCTGGGGCGCGAACTGCATAACCTGCTGCAGGGCATCCATTTACCGGTGGGCTGGGTTTTGGACGTTGACCCCGTGGGTATGCTTTAATTATTAATCATGGCTGTTCTGAAGATCCGCACCAATCCCGATCCTGTACTGAGGAAAAAAGCCAGGAAGGTTAGCATTATCGATGATTCTGTCCACCGACTGATCGATAACATGATCGAGACACTGGAGGATACATCGGGCGTCGGCCTGGCTGCTAACCAGGTCGGGGTTGCGCTGCGCATCGTGGTTATACAGATACCCGGTGAAGATGTGCTGGTGCTGATCAATCCTGAGATAGTTGAGACGAAAGGTGAACGGACGGTCATCGAGGGGTGCCTGAGTGTACCGGGCTACCAGGCTGAGATAACCAGGGCTGAGACTGTTAAAGTCAGGGCCAAAGGAAGACACGGCAGACTCATCCGCAGGAAAGCCTCGGACCTTTTAGCGCAGGCTATCCAGCATGAAACGGATCACCTGAACGGTGTGCTGTACATCGATTATTTGAGTGACAGCAGCCAGCTGGTGAAAATCGTTCCAGACAGCGATTGAAAGAAGGCCCGGTTTGTATCAGCCGGTCCAATCCATTTCAACTACGAATTTCCCCGTCCAGTTCTCCATTGACACGGGATAGAAACCCGGCGTGTCCTTGACGATCTGGAATTCTATATCCTGCGCCTTGTTAGGGCCTAACGTTACGTCCTGCTGAGCTTCAGCTATGCCCTTGACCCTAAGTATGAGCGGGTGGCTGCCAGTTATTTCTCCCGTATTGGTGACCGACGCCGTAACTATGACGGGCTGGCCCTGGCGTACTCGCTCCGGCGAAATGGAGAAGTTGCTGACCGTGAACGAAGGGGGCGCCAGCGGGATCACCGTGAAGAATCCGCCCAGTCCATCGATGTCGGCGTAGTAATCACCCGATGCGTCCTTGATGACTACGAAGCTGGCAGTCTGGCTGGCTCCCGCTGTCAGTGCCATATCGGTGATATTCTCTACCACCCCGCCGACCCGCAGGACAACGCTGTATTTCCCCATCTGGGCGCCGTTATTGGACACTATTATGCTGACATTCACGGGCTCGCCTACTTTCACGTTGTTCGGTGTGATGGTCAGGTTGCTTACCGAGAACTTTGGCATGCCCATCTGCTGGTAGGGCATTCCCTGCTGCGCCCCCGGCTGCATGGGCGGATACATTCCCTGAGGTCCGGACGGCGCCATGGGCGGCTGTCCGCCCGCATACGGAGCCTGCTGCATTCCAGGCGCAGGCGGAGGCATCATGTGCGGCATTGGGGGTGTGGGGGGTTGCATGCCGAAAGGCATACCCGGCTGTCCCACAGGGGCGCCTGATATAGGTGGAGGCATTGCGTGGCCCGGCTGCGGCGGCATGCCGGGAGGCATACCGTGCGTGGGCGGTTGCCCCGGGTATTGTTGGCCGGCCTGCGGCATATGAGGTGCGGGAGGATATTGCGGCCCCTGCATGGAGGGTGGGTGCATACCCTGGGGCGACGGCGGGGCCATGCCCGGTTGCGGCTGCTGCGGGAATTGCGGAGGCATCCCAGGCTGAGACTGGAATTGGGGCAGCATACTCATTCCCGACGGCGGCTGACCCGGCTGCTGCATCCCCGGAGGCATGCCGGGCATGGGCATACCGTAGGGGGAACCGGGTTGTCCGGGACCCTGCATACCCATTGGCATACCCTCCGGCATACCGGGCATACCCTGCCTCGGCATCTGGCCGGGGAATGGATATGCATCAGGCGCGCCGGGCTGACCGGGCTTGCCCTTGCCTTTTACAGGTTTCCTGCCCGTGTCGGGCTGTGCGCCGGCTTTGCCTTTCCTGGATGGCTTGGTCACCACCAGGACGACCAGCATCACGATTACGCCCAGGACGATGCCGAAAAATCCCCAGAGGTAGGGGGGGAACATATCGAAAAAGGATCCGCCCTTGACTGTGAAGAAACCCTGCAGGTTTCCTACCCTTACGTCATTGTTGCCGGAAGTCTGGGCGGTGATGGTAAATACGACATCCTCGCTGCCGGCCGGAGGAAGGGACAGCTGTTTGGCAGTGCCAGCCGGGTTGCCGTTTATCTTGACCGCCAGCGGATAGTTCAGATCGAGGGCGCTGTCGTTGGTTGCCCTTACCTTTATGGTGACTATCTTGCCCTGATCAACCTCTATGGGTGAGATAAAGGGGACGCCTTTTGATAATGTCAGGCCGTCAGGCAGGTCGGTAGCATTGTCCGCAGCTGCGTACGACGTTGATATTACGGACGGCCAAGCGTGCACCGGGCTGCCGATGCTGACTCTCTGAGCGTTAAATAAATGACTGTCCGCATTTACGCTATACGGCAGTATGATGGCTGTCAATATAAGCAGGGCAATCGGTAACGATGCTAGCATCCTTCTCATTAATATATAGCCTCCAATTAATTTACCGCATGCAACCTGTTAATACTCTACTCTAAAATCAAGTGTAAATCAATAGTGATTAGCTGCTGCTGCCATTTTCAATCACGTGCAGGCGCTCTTCATCCATCCCGAAGTAATGGGCTATCTCGTGCTTGACCGTCCTGACGATCTCACGCCTGATTTCGGCGGCCGAGCGGCACTGTGCTTCCAGCGGCTTTTGAAAGATAGTTATCCTGTCGGGCAGCACCAGGTTATAGCCCTGATCGCGGTGCGTAATCGGGGTTCCCTCGTACAAGCCAAGGAGCTCGTACTTGTCCCTGAGCCCTACGTTCCTGAGTTGCTCCCTGCTGGGCCAGTCCTCCACGAAGACTTCGACGTTATCCAGCAGTTCCCTGAATTCCGCCGGCAACCCGGATACGGCGTCGGCGACCAGCTCTTCGAATGTCTCTCTCAGCATGTTTCACTGTTCCGTTGATTCATAATATCAAGTTTTCGCGGCGACGGCACGAAAACTCTATCTATATTGACGATCGAAGGCGCAGGGGCTAAAATTCTGTCTATTATGAAATCTGCAAGCCGATATAATCCACAAGAAATCGAGAAGAAATGGCAGGATAAATGGGCAAAAGACCGTTTATATGAGGTCAGGGAGGACGATCCCAAGCCCAAGTTTTACGCGCTGACCATGTTTCCGTACACATCGGGCGATTTGCATATCGGCCACTGGTATGCCATGGCCCCTTCAGACGTATATGCCAGGTACAAGATGATGCAGGGTTTCAATGTCATGCATCCGATGGGCTTCGACGCGTTCGGCCTGCCGGCCGAGAACAAGGCCATAGCTACCGGCGTCAACCCGGCCGAATGGACCATGAAAAATGTTGAGAATATGCGCCGGCAGTTGCGAACCATCGGGGCCATCTATGATTGGAGCCGGGAGGTCATAACCTGCCAGCCCGAGTACTATAAATGGACGCAGTGGTTCTTCCTCAAGCTGTACGAGGCCGGACTGGCCTATCGCGGCAGGGCGGCGGTAAACTGGTGTCCCCGCTGCCAGACCGTGCTTGCCAATGAACAGGTGATAGGAGAAGGCCTGTGCTGGCGCTGTGACAGCGCGGTCGAGAAGAAGCATCTCGAGCAATGGTTTTTCCGTATCACCAAATATGCCGATGAGCTGCTTGTATTCAAGGATATCGACTGGCCGGAACGCATCCGTATTATGCAGACCAACTGGATAGGCAAGAGCTATGGTGCGGACATATCCTTCGGGCTCGAGCAACCCGGCGTGAAAGAAAAAGAGATACGCGTCTTTACCACCCGGCCGGACACGCTTTTCGGAGTGACTTTCTTTGTTATCGCCCCGGAACATCCCCTGGTGCCTGTGCTGACCACACCCGAAAGGAAGAAAGAAGTAGAAGCTTACGTGCGAAAGGCGCAGAAACAAACGGAGTTTGAAAGGACATCGGCCGAAAGCGTGAAGACCGGGGTCTTTTTAGGCAGCTACGTGGTAAACCGTGTCAACGGCGAGAAGGTTCCGGTCTGGATAGCCGATTATGTACTGCCTCAGTACGGTACAGGCGCCGTTATGGGCGTGCCGGCGCATGACCAGAGGGATTTCGAATTCGCTAAGAAATATGCTATCCCCATCAGGACAGTGGTGGCGCCGCCCGAATGGGATGGCGGCGACCTCGAGGCAGCCCATGTAGAAGGCGGACGCATGGTCAACTCGGGCCAGTTCAACGGCCTGACGGACCTGCAGATGGTTGATTCGATATGTGATTTCCTCAAGCAAAAGGGATGGGGAGGGAAGACCATTACTTACCGGATGAGGGACTGGCTGATTTCCCGGCAGAGGTACTGGGGAGCGCCCATACCCATGGTCTACTGCGACAGGTGTGGAATCACGCCTATTCCGGAGAAAGATCTTCCTGTGCTGTTGCCGCCCGATGTAGAGTTCAGGCCGACGGGAGAATCCCCGCTCAAATACTGCGAATCGTTCGTGAATACCAAGTGCCCGAAATGCGGCTCACCGGCCAGGAGAGAAACGGATACCATGGATACTTTCATGTGCTCGTCATGGTATTTCATGCGCTATACCAGCCCGAACTACGACAAATACCCCTTTGAAAAGGACAAGATCAAGTACTGGATGCCCGTAGACCTGTATACGGGTGGCGCTGAACACGCCACCATGCACCTGCTGTATTCCAGGTTCTTTGTCAAGGCTATGAGGGATATCGGCATAGTAGATTTCGATGAACCCTTCACCCGGCTTTTCAACCAGGGCATAATCGGCAGCCAGGGTGAGAAGATGAGCAAATCGAAGGGCAATGTCGTTACCCCCGATGACTACGTCTCCCAGATGGGGGCGGATGCGGTGCGAGCCTACCTTATGTTTGTAGGGCCGTGGGAACAGGGTGGGGACTGGAATGACAATGGCATAGTGGGCATGAGCAGGTGGCTCAACCGGGTATGGAGCCTGGTAACCGCGGAATATGAGGAGAAAAACATCGATGCGGAAGCTGCCAAAGAGTGCCTGCGGGCCATGCATAAGACGATCGAAAAGGCCACGGGGGATATGGAGCGCTTCCGTTTCAATACCATGCTGGCAGCTCTGATGGAATTCACCAATATATTGAGCAAGGTTCTTGAGGCCGGAAGTATCCCTGCAGCAGAATGGAAGGAAGCGATTAAGATGTTGTTGATACTGATGGCGCCCTCCGCTCCTCACATAGTGGAGGAGCTCTGGCTGGGATTGGGATATCCCTACAGCATACACCAGCAGAGCTGGCCTGCCTGGGATCGGGAATTGGCGGCGGATGAGGAGGTGACGCTGGTTGTCCAGGTCAATGGAAAAGTGAGGGACAAGCTGACGGTGCCGGTTGATATCAGCCAGGAAGACGCAATAAAAATAGCCTTCGCCCAGGACCGCATTCAGGGCTACGTAGCGGGCAAAAGTGTAGCCAAGACAATTTACGTGCCGGGGAAACTGCTCAACATCGTGCTTAAATAATAGAATCATAGAGTTTATGATGGAATAATGCTAAAGGGGTGAAACCATGCTGGAACCGCTGTTGACCGACAAGCAAAAAGAACTGAGGGAAGAAGTGCGGAAATTCGTGAAATCCGTGCCCAAGCAACTGCTGCAGGATATGGATGCCGATAAAGTCCGTTACCCGCGGGAATACGTGGTCAACCTGGCAAAAAGCAAGCTGCTGGGGCTTCGCTTTGACCCGGCCTACGGCGGCAGGGGATTAAAGTGGGTGGACGAGGCCATTGCCCTCGAGGAGATCGGTGTCATGGGCATGTCGCTGGGCTGCCTTTTCTCGCTTGTCAGCATCGTGGGCGAGGCACTGGACGTCTTCGGCACAGATGAGCAGAAACGGAAGTACCTGGCGCCGCTGTTGAAGGGAAAGATCTTCTGTGCGGAGGCGCTGACGGAGCCCAGGGGCGGGTCCGATTTCTTCGGGGCTACCACCACCGCTGTTCAGAAGGGCGACTATTACATCTTGAACGGGCAGAAAAGGTTCGTAGTGGGGGCGGATGGCGCCGACATATTCCTGGTGTATGCCAGGACCGAGGGGGCGCCCGGAAAATCCATCAGCGCTTTTATCGTGGAGAGGGACATGGGTGTGGAGGCCAAGTACATCTACGGCCTGCTGGGTACCCGGGGTGGCGGAGCAGGGCGCCTGGTATTTAAGGATACCAGGGTTCCAAAGGAGAACCTGGTGCTCGGGCTGAACCGGGGCGCGGATGTATTTAACCAGATGATGATACCGGAAAGGATGACCTCAGCCGCCGGGGCCGTGGGTCTGGCCAGGGCCGCTTTAGAACTGGCCACCAGGTACAGCGACAAGCGCAAGGCCTTCGGGCGCAAGATTCGCGAATTCGAGGGCGTCAGTTTCAGGATAGCCGACAGCATCATCAAACTGGATGCTGCCAGCATGCTGGTTTACGGGGCGTCGAAAGCGGTTGATACCATGGGCAGCACCGGGTACACGCGCCGCCTGGTGTCGGAGGCCAAGCGCTTTGCCACCGAGTCGGCCTGGGAGATAATCAACAATGCCATGCAGGTGGTGGGTGGGATCGGGTATACCAACGTTTACCCGATCGAAAAGATGCTGCGGGACGCCCGCCTGTCAATTATCTGGACGGGAACCAGCGAGATTATGAACCTCATCATCCAGCATGAGTATTACAGGGAGACGCTGGCGCAATCGGCCAGCGTGCGCAATGTCGAGGACGATGCCCAGGAGGCCCATGCTGCCGACGAGAAAATCTATGAATAGATCGGGTCTCTGAGAGCAGGTCGGGATTGGCCTGTGTTACAGCATAGCATTGAAAGCAACGTTGAAGTCCTGCGAGGCCGCATTGAGCAGGCCTGCCGCAGGAGCAGCCGGGACGTAGCGGAAGTAAAACTCATAGCTGTAACCAAGAACTTCGATTCCCACGCGGTTCGAACTGCGCTCGATTGCGGTCTGACAGATTTTGGGGAGAACAGGGTCCAGGAAGCTTCAAGCAAGTACGTCGAACTAGCCGATGTCAGGAGCAAGATGACGCTTCATTATATCGGCCACCTGCAGAGCAATAAAGTCAGGGACGTCCTGCGAATAGTTGACATAATACATAGCATCGATACAGTTCATCTAGCCGAATTAGTGAACGAAAAGGCGGGCAGGCCGGTACCCGCATTTTTACAGGTTAACCTGGCAGGGGAGCACGCAAAATATGGATTTTCACGGGACGATCTTGAGCGGGCGGTCGGATCAATATCAGCGCTTCCCAATATCGCAATCATGGGGCTTATGACGATTGCGCCGATCAGCAGTGACGCAGAGGAGGTCAGGCCGCTATTCGCTGCATTGAGAAGTCTGAATTCGGCCTATGGCTTCAGAGAGCTTTCCATGGGCATGACGGACGATTTTGAGGTGGCTGTTGAAGAAGGCGCCACTATGATAAGGATAGGCCGTGCCATTTTCGGCGCAAGGAGCTGAACTATGAAGGTTGCTGTAATCGGGGGAGGGACTATGGGCGGGGCCCTGGTCAAGAACATACTGCGCGCCAGGCTGGCTGCTAAGGGTGATATCGTTGTCAGCGACGTTTCTTTAGAACGGCGGGAACTGGCCAGAAAAAGGTACGGGGTAGCGGTAACAGACGATAACGTTTCAGCAGTAAAAGGCGCCGATGCCGTCATCCTGGCCATTAAACCGCAGGAGATGGGCGGTGTGATGGACCAGCTATCGGGAAATCTGGCATCACAACTGGTAATATCGATCGCTGCCGGGATCACCCTCGAGGCAATCTCCCGACGCCTCGAGTGCGGCGCGGTTGTGCGCGCAATGCCCAATACACCGGCACAGGTCGGCAGGGGCATGACCGTGTGGACGTCAGCCGGGGACATATCGACGGAGAAGCACGATATGGCCAGGCTGATATTGGCCTCCCTGGGCGAGGAATTGTATCTCAAGGATGAGAGATACCTGGACATGGCCACGGCCGTTAGCGGCAGCGGACCGGCCTACGTATTCCTTTTCATCGAAGCGCTTATCGATGCCGGGGTGCATATCGGCCTACCCAGGGATACGGCTCAGAAGCTTGTAGTCGAAACCGTTGCCGGTTCGGCCGAGGCCATGAAGAAAATGGCAAGGCATCCAGCTGAACTGAGGAACATGGTCACCTCGCCGGGCGGCACAACTACCGAGGCGCTGCTTCGACTGGAAAATGGCGGCCTGCGCTCGCTTGTTATCAACGCGGTAATGGCTGCTTATGAAAAGGCTAATAGTCTGGGCGCAAAATAGCTGTGTAAATCATTGAGCCGGGCCGTCTAAACGGTCGCGGACTTGCGGCAGTAAATGACGGTGCTTTTAGGGAAGATGTGGTTGAGGCCGTTCTCCAGCCATCGGGTGTAGCGGTGGCCACTATAAATATCCCAGACTAAAAATTTGTAATACTGGGACGGGACGAAAGCCTTTTCGTTTTTAAGCCCGAACAACCCCTTGGACCACCAGTAAATTGAATGAAGCGCATGTTTGTACCTGATGGCGTAGATATCGAGGTCGTATTTCTTCAGCAAACCTAATATCTCGGATTGCTTATAGATCCTGATATGCCCGCCGGGTGAGTTGTGGTAATCATCCGATATCTTCCAGCAGACCGATTCGGCGAAATGCGACGGCACGCTGACCGCCAGGATGCCGCCGGGCTTCAATACGCGGGTGAACTCCGATACGGCGGCTGAATCATCTGGCACATGCTCCAGCACTTCTGAACATACTACCTTATCAAAAAGCCCGTCCTCAAAGGGCAGGCTGGTTACGCTTCCGGTGACCAGGTGCCAGGTCCCCACGGTCTCCTTCTTTTCGTCCATCGCCTTAAGCACGCACCAGGCATGCTTCAGGCTGTTGGCATCCAGGTCGAATGCCACAGAGCGGCCACTGTTGACCTTGCACACCTGCCAGATGTGACGGCCCTGGCCGCAGCCCGCATCGAGTATGTTTTCATCGCCGTTGATCTCCAGGAGATCAAGGTCTATGGTCAGCATATATAAAGGTTATCCTGAGATACCGGTATTAACTACTGGGGCGTCTTGCCCGGGTGCAGCTTCTTCCACTTTTCCAGGAGCTGGTCCTTCGTCTCCTTATGGGCGGGATCGGGAACGCAGCAGTCCACCGGGCAGACCTCGGCGCACTTGGGTTTATCGAACCAGCCGACGCACTCGGTACACTTGGCAGCCTCGATATTATAGATGGTCTCTCCCTCTTTAATTGCCTCGTTCTTGCACTCAGCCTCACATGCACCGCAGCTGATACAGTCATCAGTTATCATGTAAGCCATCCTTACGGCACCTCCAGTTAGATTTTAATAGTTTAAGACAAAAACGCTGCCAATATGCTAACAGATTTCAGGCTGGTTGAATAGCCTCAGGGCAGCAGCTTTTTCTTGAGGGCGGCGCTGACGTGAGGCGGCATCATGTCATCGAGATTGCCGCCCAGGTCGATTATCTCTTTCAACAGGCTCGAGCTCAGGAACTGGTAGCGCAGGTTGGCCATGAAACATACTAGCTCTATATCAGGCGCCAGCTTTTTGTTCATGAGGGCCATCTCAAACTCGCGCTCGAAATCGGAGCTGGCTCTCAGCCCCCTGACCAGCACCTGCGCCCTGGCCTTCCTGGCGTACTCCACCGTTATGCCCGAGTAGGAAGTAACCTGAACGTTTTTAAAATCCACCACCGCTTTGCGGGCCAGGTCCACCCTTTCCTCGGCGCTGAAGAGCAGCGATTTCTGGGGTATATCGTATACAGCGATTATCAACCTTTCGAATATGGACGACGCCCTTTTCACGATGTCAAGGTGTCCGTTGGTTATGGGATCGAAGCTGCCCGGGTAAACTGCTAAAGTCAAGATGTGGCCTCCTTCTGATAGATTGAAATGCAGGTATCCCCGTACCTTTTTTCTTTTATCTTCGACAGGTCATCATATTTGTCATACAGCGGGGAACGCGCCGCGTGTGATACGGTAATAAGTGTATCACCAGATACAAGCCTGGATCTGGCCAGTCCGGTTACAAGCTCACCCAGATGGGTGTCGGCGTAGGGCGGGTCCAAAAACACCAGGTCGTAGCCGGTCTCTAAAAATCCGATTGCTTTCATCGCCGGGCAACAGTATACATGAGCCCTGTCAATAAATCCCGTTTTTGCCAGGTTTTGCTTTATAATCTGACAACATTTGCGGTTCTGGTCGACAAAATCGACCCAGCCTATACCGCGGCTCAATGCTTCAAGCCCGAGTGCACCGCTGCCAGCGAACAGGTCCAGGCCCCGGTCCCAACCGCCGGACATTGCAGTCAGCATGGAGAAAACTGCTTCACGTACCTTATCGGTGGTCGGCCGCACCAGCAGGCCGGGAAGGGTCTTTATGATCTGGCCCCTGGCGGAGCCTCCCGTAATACGCATTTCGGCTGATGTAAAACTGCGGCGACCAATGAAATAATAGTAAACCGAGGCTTAATTATAATACGGTGTCTCTATCGTAAGCAAACTCGTTAAACCTATTTTGACATCTTTTTATGAATTGTAATATACTAACCAACGGTTTTTGACAGGAGAACTGCAACAGTGCTGGAACAGTACGGCTACGTAGGAATTTTACTCATAGTCACCATCGGTTTCACTATCACTATCCCCATGCTGCCTATGCTGCTTAAGAGAATGGGCCTGATTCCCAGCAAGAAGAACTCTACAAAGACAAGTCCATATGAATGCGGGATGCAGACTGTGGGAAAGACGTGGGTCCAGTACAACTTCAGGTATTATTTTTTCGCAGTGCTGTTCGTGCTGCTTGATATGCTGACCATATTCCTCTATCCCTGGGCGGTTAATGTTAAGGACCTCGGACCCGGCGGGCTTGTTGCGGTGGGTATATTATTGGTAATCCTGACGGTTGGATACATTTATGCCTGGCGCAAAGGGGCCCTGCAGTGGAAATAATAAGGCCTGAAGTCTTCACCCCACAGGAAGCCGACCTGGCGGAAGGCAAGCTCATCAACTCTTTCCTGGAGAACTGTACCAGTCCCTATCCGGATCCGGATAAATGGCTGGATGAGAAGATCCGACGTAACGTAGTATTGACTACTGTCGATGCTGCAGTTGCCTGGGCAAGGCAACGCTCCATCTTCCCCTTAATCTTTGGAACCGCGTGCTGCGCGTTTGAGATGATTGCTGCATCCGGTCCTCGCTTCGATCTGTCCCGTTTCGGTATGGACATTATCCGCTTTTCACCGCGCCAGGCGGATGTAATGCTCATAACAGGTACGATAACCTGGAAAATGGCTACAGCAACGAGGATGATCTATGACCAGATGCCCGAACCCAAGTGGGTCATCGCAGTAGGCGCCTGCGCTATCAGTGGCGGCACTTTCCGGGAATCCTATAGCGTTGTCCCGGGCGTCAACCGCATCATGCCGGTGGATGTATATGTACCTGGCTGCCCACCCAGGCCGGAGGCCATGATCTACGGCATCAACAGGCTGCATGCCAAGATAGTCAAGGGGACTATAGACAATCCCAATTTAGCATTGAAGTAAGAGACAGGTAATCGTGCTACATGACAGTTGCCGTTAATACTGAAGAAACCGGGAAAAAGATAGCGGAAGCAATTCCAGGGTGCGTTGTTTCCAGCGATAAGGGGTCGATTACCGTCGACAGCAAAGCGCTGGCACAGGTGGCTGATTTCCTCAAGAATACAGCGGGACTGGAGTTCGATTACCTTACCGTCCTGACCGCTGTGGACTACCTCGACTATTTCGAAGTTGTTTACCGCCTGGTCTCCCTGAAAAATAACCAGAGCCTGATGCTGAAAACACGTGTCTTTGGCAGGGAAAACCTCTCCGTCCCATCGGTCACCCCTACCTGGCGCGCTGCCTATTACCAGGAACGCGAAATATTCGACCTGCTGGGCATCAAGTTCGAAGGGCATCCCGACCTGAGAAGGCTGCTTCTCTGGGAGGGCTTTAACGGGCATCCTCTGCGGAGGGATTACCTTTAAAATGCCAATTAAGACGGAGCAATTTTATCTAAATGTCGGACCTCAGCATCCGTCTACGCATGGCGTTTTCCGTTTAAGGCTATCGCTGGATGGTGAAGTGGTCACCGATGTCGAGCCCATTATCGGATACCTGCATCGCGGCATAGAAAAGCTGGCCGAAAGCCGCACCTATACACAGATCATACCTCTGACGGATAGGCTGGATTACCTGGCATCGATGACCGACAACGTAGCTTACTGCCTGGCCGTGGAAAAGCTGGCGGGCATCAAGATCCCCGAGCGTGCAGAATACATCAGGGTGATTTTCTCCGAGCTGATGCGCATCTCCAGCCATATGATGGCCGTCGGCTTCTATTTGAACGACTGCGGCGCATTCTTCACTCCCGTGCTCTACATGTGGCGTGAGAGAGAGAAGATCGTCGACCTTTTCGATATGGTCTGTGGACAACGCCTGCTGTATAACTACATGCGGGTGGGGGGAGTCAGCCAGGATGTTCCGGACGAATTCATACCGGCGATTAAAAAGTTCGTAGCCGAGATGCCCAAGTATATCGGAGAATACAATCAGCTCATCAAGCAGAATGAAATATTTTTAGCCCGCAGCAAGGGAGTCGGCATACTGCCCAGGGAAACTGCCATCAATATCGGCGCCAGCGGCCCGGTTCTGCGCGCCAGCGGCGTTAGATGGGACATCCGCAAGATGGATCCCTATTCTATCTATGACAGATTTGATTTTGAAGTGCCGACCGGCGACGCTGGTGATTGCTATGACAGGTACTGGGTGCGCATGCAGGAGATGACGCAGAGCCTGCGCATCATCGAGCAGGCAATAAACCAGATGCCGGCTAAAGGTCCAGTATGCTCGGATGTGCCTCAGTTTTTCAGGCCGCCGCCGGGTGAAACGTACGGGTATATCGAAGCTCCCAAAGGCAACCTGGGTTTTTACATAGTAAGCGATGGATCGATAGCGCCGTACAGGCTGCATATTTATCCTCCCACCCTGATTAATATCACAGCGCTGAAAGACATGGTGATCGGGTGGAAGGTAGCTGATTTAATAATCATTTTCGGTAGCATGGATGTCGTACTGGGAGAGATAGATCGATGACATTGCTTGACCAGTTTCAGTTGATGCTCAAGAGTTTGAACTGGCCCGATTGGGCGGTTTACCTCACTCCCGCCATCGTGGGCATACTGATAATCATTGTATTCGTGCTCACCGTCGTCATTGTCTTTATCTGGTGGGAACGGCGCTTGATAAGCCGGTTCCAGATCCGTCTGGGCCCCAACCGCTGCGGCCCCGAAGGTATTCTCCAGCCCATCGCCACGGCCATCAAGATCCTTCTCAAAGAGGATATCGTGCCGGAGAAAGCCGATAAGCTAATCCATTTTATTGCGCCTATCACCGTATTCGTACCCATATTACTTATTTTTGCGGTTATGCCGTTCGGAGAGGGCGCCATTTTAGCAGACTTGAATGTAGGCATTATCTATGTCATCGCCATCAGTTCGATATCAGTGATCGGTATCTTCATGGCCGCCTGGGCATCGGGCAACAAATACTCATATATATCCGGCATGCGCAGCATCGCACAGATGGTCAGCTACGAGATTCCGGTAGTGCTGTCCCTCGTCGGCGTCGCCCTGGTGGCAGGTTCCTTTTCCATGCTCAAGATAGTTGAAGCGCAGAGCATACCATTTATATTGTTGCAGCCTATGGGGTTTCTCATCTTCTTCCTCGGTTCCCTGGCTGAGATGAATCGGTCGCCGTTCGACCTGCTGGAAGCTGATTCCGAGATAGTGGCCGGCTACCACATTGAATACTCCGGCATGAAATTTGCCATGTTCTATTTGGGTGAATATGGCGTGGCGCTGGCCTATGCAGGCATCATCACCACGCTTTTCCTGGGTGGGTGGCAGGGACCTTTGCTGCCGCCCGTCATCTGGTTCCTGATCAAAGTCATGGCGGTCTTCAGCGTCATCGTGTGGATTCGCTCGACATTGCCCAGATTCCGTGTAGATCAGCTGATGTCATTCGCCTGGAAAGCAATGCTGCCCATGGCGGTGATCAATTTAATTATCGTCGCCATTGAGGTGCTGGTAATCCCTGCCTCCCTGCAGTGGGTAATGCTGATATTGAACTTCGGTTTTGCTGCCGTGCTTATCCTAATATGGTCCAAACTGTTTACATTAGGAGGTGGCAGGGTTGAAGTTTGAGCGGTATGGCACCGGCATAGTCAAAGGAATGGCCTTGACCTTAAAGCATATTTTCAGGGCGCCCATCACCGTTCAGTACCCTGATGAGAAACTGAATATATCGCGCAGGACCCGTGGCAATGAGCTGATCTGGTTCCCGGAAAAATGCACTGGCTGTGGAACGTGCACCAAGGCCTGCTTGCAGGGCAATATCATACTGGTCACCCATCGGGGAGAGGAAAGCAAATTCATCGTGGATAAGTTCGAGCTCGATTCGGGCCGTTGTATCTTTTGTGGATTGTGTGTTGAGTCGTGCCCCTATAACGCGTTGGCGATGGGCCTGAATTATGAATGCGCCAAATACCGCAGGGGCGATGCCATATTACACAAGGAAAAATTAGCGGTTTCTGCAGAGCACCAGCCCAGTGCCTATTACAGGCCGCAGTTTGCCGATGAGTTACCCAAACAGAGCCTGCTGCTGTATAACAAGGAAGATGGTGGGCAGAAGCTAAAGTTCCTGCCGTTGAGTAAGCGAAAGAGGGGTCCCGGTGCTTGATATAGTATTTTATTTGTTGGCAGCCATAGCCGTGGCGTCAGCCATCGCAGTGATCGTGGTGCGCGACATTTTCCGCGCCGCCCTCTGCCTGATATTGCTTTTCATGACGGTGGCCGGCATTTACCTGCTGCTGCACGCCGACTTCCTGGCTATCGTCCAGATACTTGTCTACGTAGGGGCCATCTCCATTCTGATCATAGTCGCCATTATGCTCACAAGGGATGCCAGGCAGGGGCAGCCGCTGGGTAATCTCAAGTGGCCGGCTGCTATTGTATCAGCACTGCTTCTGGGAGTGATCGCTTTCGGGATCATCAATACTGCATTTACTATGCCGGATAATCCCCCACTGCAGGAAACCGTTAAGCCGCTGGGAAAGGCCCTCTTCGGCGACAGCGGTTACCTTTTGACCGTGGAGATAGCGGCCGTAATGCTGCTATCAGCAATAATCGGCGCAATCGCGGTGATCAGGGAGAAATGATGTTTATCGCAGGATTAGACCAATACCTGATATTGTCGGCGGTGCTGTTCTGCATCGGGCTCTTGGGAGTTCTGACGCAGCGGAACGTGATAAAGATCATCATGTGCCTGGAGATTATGCTGAATGCAGTTAATATTTCTTTGATCGCATTTTCACAGTATATTACTCCGATAACGCTGACGGGGCAGATCTTCGCCATCTTTGTCATGGTGGTGGCAGCTGCCGAGGTAGCTGTGGGCATAGCCATCATTTTCGCGATTTACAGGAACCGCGAAAGCGTGGATATAGAAAATTTCAATATCTTGAAATGGTAACGATATGTGGGTTCAAGTTAAAAGCGCGCCGAATCTGATGATAGCCGAGATGTGGAAGGAATTCTTCGAGGGCGAAGGGATCCCCACCAGGTTGTTGCCTGATGCCGATAAACTGGAGATGAGGGAATCGGTCCCCTATAAAATCTTCGTATCCAGGGAACGGGTACATGTCATCGAGGAGGTCTTAAGGAAGCTATAATGCCGACACAGGTGCCCTGGCTTATTTTCTTAATACCCTTCCTGTCTTTCCTGTTCATCGGGCTGGTACTCAGGCCATTCCTGAATAAACGCCCCGAGATAGGCGGATATATAACTATCGGCGCAGTCGGCATATCGTTCGCGCTGTCGCTATGGCTTCTGAGCGCGGTCATCTCCGCCCCTGGTCATGTCCTGCCGGTAGATGATATCGAGTGGGCCGTAGTAGGAAACCTGAATGTTCACATCGGCGTGCTGGTTGATTCGCTGACCGCCGTTATGGTACTGGTGGTCACCTTTGTCAGCCTTATGGTGCAGATCTACTCTCAGGGCTACATGAAGGGTGATGCCGGGTACCTCAGATACTATGCCTGCATGTCACTGTTCACCGCCTGCATGCTGGGACTGGTGCTGGCCGACAACATCCTTTTCATGTTTGTCTTCTGGGAGGGTGTCGGCCTTGGCTCATACCTGCTGATCGGATTCTGGTTCCACAAGCCGTCGGCGGCCAATGCAGCCAAGAAAGCATTTATCGTAACGCGGCTGGGAGATTTCGGTTTCCTGGCTGCCATCCTGATACTCTACGCGCAGACCGGCACATTCGACACTGAAGCGCTTTACAAGATCGTTGCGACCGGTGCGCTGGCAGGGACAACACTTACCTGGGTTGCCATCGGCATCTTCTCGGGCGCAGCCGGCAAATCCGCCCAGTTCCCCCTGCACGTCTGGCTGCCCGACGCCATGGAGGGCCCCACACCGGTGAGCGCCCTCATACATGCTGCCACCATGGTAGCGGCCGGCGTGTTCCTGGTCGCCCGGTTTTACCCCATGTTTGAACATTCCCAGGAAGCCATGCTGACGGTCGGTATTATCGGGGCTTTCACAGCCATATTTGCAGCCAGTATGGGACTGGTCATGAACGATATCAAGCGTGTCCTGGCCTACTCCACCATAAGCCAGCTGGGCTTTATGATGGTAGGCCTGGGCGTCGGCAGCGTGGCCATCGGCATCTTCCATCTTTTCACGCATGCATTCTTCAAGGCGCTGCTGTTCCTGGGGTCGGGTAGTGTCAATCACGGCACCGGCACCTTCGACATGAGGCTGATGGGCGGACTGAGAAAGGCCATGCCCTGGACCTATATCACCTTCCTCATCGGGGCGCTCAGCCTGGCGGGCATCTGGCCGCTGGCAGGCTTCTGGAGCAAAGACGAGATCCTGGTCTCGATTATCGATAAGCAGCCGGTGTTATTCGGACTGTGCATTGTGACCGTTTTCATGACGGCTTTCTACATGTTCCGGGCTGTATTCATGACCTTCCACGGTGATTATAAAGGCGGCGCCCAGCCCGAACATGGAGGGCACGGCGATTCGCATGCCCGCGGGCCGCATGAGTCTCCCATGGTAATGGTTATACCGCTGGTCATACTGGCCGTTTTGGCGGTCTGTGCGGGATGGATAAACGTCACGGGGCTTTTCAGCCAGTTCATGGGCGAAGGGGAAGCAGGTGAGGTAAGTTTTATTGCAGGCTTCTTCGGCATCCTCAACCATAAGTTGCCGTTGATAGCCCTGGCAGTTGCCATATTTGGTATCCTGCTGGCATACAGCATGTACTGCGTAAAATGGATTTCACCGGAAAAGATTGGCAGGGCATTCAAACCTATTTACATAATGCTATCACGCAAGTACTGGATGGACGAGCTATACGAAAACGTTATCGTTAAGACTATTTTATACAACGGCATTTTCAAGGTGATGGCCATGTTCGACTCGAGCGTGGTTGACGGCACGGTAAACGGGGCCGCGCAGGGCACTGCCGCTGCGGGCGGCGCACTGAGAAAGTTGCAGACGGGACAAACGCAATTGTACGTAATAAGCATTGCTATCGGCGCCATAGCTATAGTCGCCTGCATATATTTATTCAGCTGAGGTAAATGGCTTTGAATCTGAATTTGTTGAGCTGGATCGTTTTTCTGCCGGTTATCGGCATAATCGTCATTGCCCTCATACCCAGGCCGGGGCAGAAGACGGTCAGATCGATAGCCCTGGCGGCGGCTATGGCCTCATTTATACTGTCAATCGCGGTCTTCATCATGTTCGACAGGTCCGCAGCCGCTATCGGACAGATGCAGTTCGTTGAAAAGGTAGCCTGGATACCCGCCATTAATTCTTTTTATCACCTGGGCGTCGATGGCTTGAGCCTGCCCCTTGTCATACTGATGACCTTCCTGGGCGTGGTATCGGTCCTCGTCTCCTGGAAGATCCAGCTCCAGCCGAAGCAGTATTTCATCTGGATACTGATGCTGGAGAGCAGCATACTGGGCGTTTTCTGTTCGCTGGACCTCATCCTGTTCTTCCTCTTCTGGGAGCTGGAGCTGATACCCATGTTCTTCCTCATCTCAATCTGGGGAAGCGGGCGCAAGGAATATGCCGCGTACAAGTATCTCATCTATACCCTGGTCGGCAGCGCCTTCATGCTGTCCGGCATACTCTGCGTCTATTTCATCACACACACCTTTGATATGACGGCACTGGCCGGCATACAGATCGCCTCATCCTTTATACCGCTTTCGGCGCTCTTTTTCCTGCTCATCATCGGCTTCGCCATCAAGCTGCCGGTTTTTCCCCTGCATACCTGGCTGCCCGATGCTCATACCAATGCGCCCACGGCTGCCAGCGTCATACTGGCCGGCGCGCTGCTCAAGATGGGCGGCTACGGCATGATCCGCGTCTGTGTGAGCATGCTGCCCCAGGTGGCGGTGCAATACGCTCCAGTCATGCTCACACTGGCCGTCATCGGCGTTATCTACGGGGCAGCAGTAACAATCAGGCAGACCGACCTCAAAAGGCTTATCGCCTACAGCAGCGTCAGCCACATGGGATACGTGCTGCTGGGTATCTTTGCGCTGGACCAGGTCAGCCTGGTGGGCGCCAGCCTGCAGATGTTTAGCCACGGTGTAATCACCGGCCTGCTCTTTGCCATGGTGGGACTGGTATACGATAAGACCCATACTCGCGACTTGAACAATTTGAGCGGCCTGGCGCGCCAGATGCCCGTAATTGTGGTTGTTTTCAGCATCGCCGGTCTGGCTTCCCTGGGTCTGCCGGGCACCGCCGGGTTTGCGGCCGAATTCATAACGTTCGCCGGCAGCTTCGCCAGCACGGTGGTCGGCGGGATGCAGGTATTCACCCTGATTGCAGTGCTGGGCATCGTTATCACCTCCGGCTATATCCTCTGGATGCTGCAGAGGGTCTTCTATGGTTACCCGCTGGACAAGTATAAAGGCGTGGGCGACGCCGACGCGGTCGAAATGATAAGCACCTTCTCCTTCGTGGCAGTCATTATGGCGGTTGGCATTTATCCGGCCGTACTGACCAATGTCATATGTATGGGAATTGCACCTATTGCGAAGCTGATAGGTATGTAAATATATGAGTCATCCGGATGGTTTAGTTAGATGATAATGGATCAGATTAAATATATAGCGCCAGAGATAAGCCTGCTATGCTTTGCCCTGCTTATCATCATGCTGGACCTTTTCATTGTAAACAAGAGGGCTCTTTCCATTATTGCGATCGCCGGTGCGCTGATATCGTCCTTCTTCGTGCTGATGCTGTGGGGCGGCCAGAGTACAGAGGCTTTTTACCGCACTATTGCCGTAGATCAATTCGGCCTCTTTTTCAAACTGCTGATACTGGCATCGACGGTGCTGGTTGTCCTGGCTTCAAATAAATACGTTACCAAATTCGAGCATTTTCAGGGCGAGTTCTACACACTGCTGATGCTGTCTGCCGTCGGGCTCATGTTGCTCGTTTCAGCCATCAACCTTATCACCATCTATGTTGCCCTGGAGTTGAGCAGTATCTCCCTCTATATCCTCGTCAGCTTCCTCAAGGATAAGAAGTCCAGCGAAGCCGGGCTGAAATACCTTATCCTGGGATCGGTTGCCTCGGCAATCCTGCTTTACGGCATGGCGCTGGTATTCGGCATGACCGGTAATACCTGCATCACCTGCATCGCCGATTATATCAAGGGTATGCCGGCCGTCAGCCTCGTGAACGTGCCTGCCCTGCTGGTGGGCATGGTGTTACTGATAACCGGGTTTGGCTTCAAGATCGCCAGTGTGCCCTTCCAGATGTGGGTGCCGGATGTTTACGAGGGCGCTCCAACCCCTATAACCGCCTACCTTTCCGTGGCCAGCAAGGCGGCTGGATTCGCCGTTATCGCGCGTGTCCTCATGACTGCTTTCGGCATGCCTGCCTGGCTTCACAATGAATGGGCCGTGATCATCGCCGTGCTGGCTGCCGTTACCATGACGGTGGGCAACGTGACCGCGCTGCTCCAGACCAATATAAAGAGAATGCTGGGGTATTCCAGCATAGCCCAGGCCGGTTATCTCATGGTCGGCCTGGCCGCGATTGGGCTAAGTTCGCAAACGGACAGCACCGTGCGCAGCGGCCTGCTCTTCTTCCTGTTGAGCTATACCCTGACTAACCTTGGCGCCTTCATCGCTATCATAGCTATATCCAACAAGATCAACAGCGATCAGATAGAGGACTACACGGGCATGGGCAAACGCGCCCCTATGCTGGCCGTGGCCCTGACACTTTGCATGGTTTCCCTCACCGGTCTGCCGCCCACCGCCGGCCTGATAGCCAAGATCTACATCTTCAGCGGCGCCGTCGACCAGGGCCTGTTGTGGCTGGTTATCGTGGCAGTGATTAATAGCTGTATCTCCGCCTTCTACTATTTCAGGGTGGTCAAGGTCATGTGGATGGGCGAACCGGCCTCGCCGGATAAGGTGACGTCATCCTGGCCCGAATGGCTTGCCCTTGCCCTGTGCTGCATCCCGGTCGTCATCATAGGCGTGCTTCCCGGCGCCTTTATCGCGCTGGCCCAGAATGCCTCGGCCTTGTTCGGGATCTAATACGCTCCTTAATCCCCATCATACACGGACTGATTGTGTCCTGCCCGCCGTAATTCACCATCCACAGAAGGAGTTCTGCATACTGTGTCATATTTGACACTGCCAGATGCTTATGATAGTCTGCTGCTCTGTGCAAAGGATAGGTATTTTATATCATCCCAAGGTCGAGAAATCGGAACGCTTCGCCCGCGATATCGAGGTGTTTCTGCAGAGCCAGGGTATCCGATGCTGGATCCATTCGTCCTGGGACGAGAAGGAGGCCAGGAGTGCACTGACCGGCTCCGACCTTATCGTTAGCGTTGGCGGCGACGGTACCATACTGCGCGTCGCAAGAATAATCTTCCCTCTTGAAATACCTATAGTGGGTGTGAACTTCGGGAACCTTGGATTCATGGCAGAACTGGAGGCTGAGGAGGCCAGGGACAAACTGGTTGAGATCATTGGCGGTGGTGGCTGGATCGAGGAAAGGGCCGTCCTGCAGGCCGTTGTCGGGTCTTCCGGCAACAGGTATCATGCGCTCAATGATGTTGTAGTCGGACGCGGCAGGTTCCTGCGCCTTATAAATGTTGAAGTGACAATTGATGGTCAGGCGTTTACAACCTATAGGGCCGATGCTGTCATAATATCCACCGCCACGGGCAGCACGGGCTACTCCCTGGCTGCTAACGGCCCAATCATGTACCCGGAATCGCGAGATATCCTGATGAAAGCGGTCTGCCCTCACCTGAATATGGACAAAGCCATAGTATTGGCCCCTTCCGCAAAAATAGTGCTTAAAGCATTCACCAACCATGAAGCGATGATAAGCATGGATGGACAGGTGGAAGAGCAATTGAAAAGTGGTGAAGAGATTGAAGTATGCATGGCGCAGCCTACTGTTAGATTTCTGCGTTTAAGATCAAGAGACAGTTTTTATCAGACACTTGTGTCCAAGCTTAAAGGAAAATCATTATGAAAGTAGAAAAAGCGACAATCAACGATGTGAAAAGGATGCACGAGCTGGTCAACAAATTCGCCGGCAAGGGCGAGATGCTGCCCCGCGCACTGAGCGAGATATATGAAAACCTGCGTGACTTTTTTGTCATACGTGATAAGGGCGGCATCGTTATTGCCTGTGTTGCCCTGCACATCAGCTGGGCCGACCTGGCCGAGGTGAAGGCGCTGGCGGTCCACGAGACCAAGCATCGAAAAGGCATGGGAGCAGCGCTCATCACAGCCTGCGTTGAAGAATCCAGGTCGCTGGGAATCCCACGAATATTTTGCCTGACTTACAAACCGGGTTTTTTCCAGAAGCAGGGGTTCAAACTGGTTGAAAAGACGGAGTTGCCGCGAAAGATCTGGGCCGAGTGTTACAGTTGCCCCAAGTTCCCGGACTGCGACGAAGTGGCGCTTGTAATGAATGTGCCGGTGCACCCATGAGCCGGGAAAAGATACTGGGCTCCGAGACGGTATTCGAGGGCAGGGCGGTGAGCCTGAGTGTAAAAACTGTTGAAAAAAGCCCGGGTGTAACTGTCACCAGGGAGATCGTGGAGCATAAGGATTGCATAGCTGCGGTTGTGCTGGATGACAACGGCGACGTCATTATGGTACGGCAGTTCAGGACACCAACTGGCAAAGACCTGCTGGAGATACCGGCAGGTGTGATGGAGGAAAGCGAGAGCCCGGACGAATGCGTCAGGCGCGAGTTGCAGGAGGAGATAGGCTACCTTCCTCAAAAGATAAACAGGCTGGGCGGATTTTATGCGGCGCCCGGGTACTGCACGGAATATATCAACGTGTTCCTGGCCACGGGGCTAAAGGAAAGCCGGCTGGTAGCCGAAGATACCGACGAGATCGAGGTGGTGAGGGTGCGCGTCGCGAAGATTATGGGAATGATCGACAGCGGCGAGATCTGCGATGCCAAAAGTGTTGCCGGATTGCTAAAATATCTTTCAATGCTGCCGTAACAGGTTACTTTGTTCTGTAATGGGCTTTGCCCGTGTCATAAAGGTCTCCGCCGTAGATATCATTTATCACTACAGCAGGAAAATCCTCGACCTCGAGGCGGAAAACCGCCTCTGTCCCCAGTTCAGGGTAGGCGACCGGGGCTATCCTCCTAATCGTATGGGACAGCAGGACACCGGCGCCTCCTACAGCCGCAAGGTAAACGGCATGATGTTTCAGCATCGCCTGCTTGACCTCCGCCGACCTTCTGCCCTTGCCTATCATGCACTTCACCCCCTGCTCGAGCAGGAGGGGAGTGTATTTATCCATCCGGCCGCTGGTAGTGGGACCCGCCGAGCCGACGATGTGGCCCGGCCTGACCGGTGTCGGTCCTGTGTAGTAAATTGTCTGTCCGTCAAAGTCGAACGGTAGGTCCGCCTTGTTAACCAGGGCTTCGACGATCAATTTGTGCGACGCATCGCGGGCAGTCAGCATGCTGCCCGTTAAGAGCACACTATCTCCGCATCTTAATGACTTGATGTCCTTAACTGAGACCGGCAGTGCTATGCGTTTGATTTTCATGTTTAGAGCAGCGCTTCCCTGTGCCGCGAGCACCAGCACTGCATATTGACCGCAACCGGCAGACTGGCAATATGAGCCGGGAATACTTCGATATGCACGGCCAAGGCGGTCACGCTGCCGCCGTATCCCATGGGTCCTGTGCCCAGGCTATTGACCTCGTCCAGGATCTTCTTTTCCAGCCCTTTTATCTCCGGGTCCGTATTATGCGCCCCGATCTTGCGCAGCAGTGATTTCTTGGCCAGCAACATGGTCTGCTCGGACGTGCCGCCGATCCCAACTCCTATTATAAGCGGCGGGCACGCATTACAACCGCATTCGTCAACAAGGTTGACCACGTACTCGACTATGCCTTCGTGACCCCGGGAAGGAGGCAGCACTGTGAGCCTCGAGCAATTTTCAGCTCCGCCACCTTTGGGTAAGACGCGTATCCTCAGGTTCGCGCCCGGCACGATCTCCGTATGTATTACGGCCGGAGTGTTATCACGTGTATTTTCCCTGGCTGAAAATGGTCTGGTCACCATGGACTTGCGCAAATACCCGGCATCATATCCCCTCTTCACTCCTTGATTGACCGCATCGGTGAGGTCGCCGCCGACTATGTGTACCTCCTGGCCGAGCTCCAGGAACACAACTGCCGTGCCCGTATCCTGACAGACAGGCAACCGCTGGTCTCCCGCCAGGGAGATATTCTCTAAAATAGATGCAATAGTCTGCTTTCCAAGTGGCGACTTCTCATTCTTTTTAGCCCGATTCAACGCTGATACAACGTCGGACGGTAAATGGATGCAAGCCTCCTGGAAAAGGGATGCGACTGTCCTGGTTATAGTGCGGCACTGGATTCTTCGCATAACAATGGTTTACCAGGGGCCGAATTGAATATCTCCGCGCTGATTATATTACTTTTTAAGCTTTTCTATAATTGCATCCGCGACCTGGGACGTGCCAGCGCTGGGTTCGTTGCGGTCCCGGCGCAGGTCGTAGGTAACGTTTATCCCCTCGGCGATGACGGCGCTGATGGCCGCCTCCATCCTGTCGGCCGCAGGCCCCTCCCCGAGGTATCGCAGCATCAGGACTGCCGAGAGCATCTGTGCCATTGGGCTCACTTTGTTCATGCCCGTGTATTTGGGTGCGCTTCCATGCGTGGGCTCAAATACGGCCAGCCCCTCTCCGATATTGGCGCCGGGGGCCAACCCCAGACCGCCCACCAGGCCGGCGCACAGGTCCGAGATGATGTCCCCGTAGAGGTTGGGCAGCACCAGAGTATCGAAACGCTGCGGATTCCTGACCAACTGCATGCACAGGGCATCAACCAGAACCTCTTCATACTCTATGTCGGGGTAGTCCCGGGCCACCTCTTTGGCGGTGGAAAGAAACAATCCGTCGGTGTACTTGAGGATATTGGCCTTGGTGATGGCCGAAACCTTTTTGCGGCCGTACTTGCGCGCGTAATCGAAGGCATATTTTACGATCCGGCGTGATCCCTGCTCAGAGATGGTTTTTATGCTGAACCCCGAATCCCTAACCAGACTGCCCTTGAAACTCTGCATAATCAAATCGTAGAGCTGCGCGGCTTCAGGCGTGCCCCTGGCGAACTCGATACCGATATAGAGGTCCTCGGTGTTTTCCCTGACTATCACCAGGTCCACGTCACGGTAAAGTGTGGTTACGACACCGGGATAGCTTTTGCAGGGCCGCAAGCATGCATAAAGGTCGAGCTGCTTGCGCAGCGCAACGTTTACGCTGCGGAATCCCTTGCCGATGGGTGTGGTTACCGGGCCCTTGAGGGCGACCTTGTTCCTCCTGATGGATTCCAAGGTGATATCGGGCAGCGGTGTCCCGTACTTCTCGATGGCTGCTTCACCCACGCTATGGACTTCCCATTCGAAAGCGACGCCGGTTGCCCCCAGCACGCGCGTAGTGGCCCGGGTTATCTCGGGGCCGATGCCGTCACCGGGAAGCAGTGTGACACGGTAAGTCATCTTATATAACCTCTCAAGTTAACTACTTTTTCAGATCCTCAGGTCGCCGTGCCTGTTGATGTAGGGGATCAGTCCTCCCTCATTCAGTATGTTCAACATGGTCGGTGGTAGCTTTGTGAAGCTGTAACTCTCATTCCTGGTGATATTTCGAATCAGGCCTTCATCCAGACTGATCTCGAGGTTGTCGCCATCGGCAATCTTATCTGTCGGGCAGATCAGGGCGGGCAGGCCCTGGTTGATAGCGTTTCTAAAGAAGATTCGCGCGAATGACCTGGCAAGTATGGCGCTGACGCCTGCCATTTTTATCACCAGCGGGGCATGTTCCCGGCTGGACCCCAGGCCGAAGTTAGACCCGGCCACGATGAAATCCCCCGGCCGGACGAGCTTGATGAACTCAGGGTTGGCGTCCTCCATGGCGTGCTTGGCCAGTTCGGGCAGGTTGCTGCGCAGGTGGGCGTATTTCCCTGCAATAATCAGGTCCGTGGATATATCGTCACCGAATTTAAACGCCCTTCCTTTGAGAGGCGCCATCACAGTACCTCCCTCGGATCGGTTATTACGCCGGTCAGGGCGGAAGCGGCAGCCGTATCCGTGCTTGCCAGGTATATCAGCCCCCCGGGATTACCCATACGCCCCTTAAAGTTGCGGTTGGCAGTCGACAGGCATATCTCTTTATCTCCCAGGGCCCCCTGGTGCAGCCCCAGGCATCCGGCGCACCCGGGCGGCAGGATGATACCTCCGGCCTCGATAATGGCCTGGATATAGCCTGCGTTGATGGCCTGGGTATAAATCTTCTTGGAAGCGGGACAGACGATCAGCCTGACCCCCGCATGTACTTTTTTATTCTTCAATATCGAGGCCGCTTCTCCCATATCCTCCAGTCGCCCGTTGGTGCAGGTGCCGATGAAGACCTGGTTCACGTGGACACCGGACAGCGACTTCGCTGTGGTGGTGTTGTCCACAGAGTGGGGCATGGAAACCATCGGCTCCAGCCGGTCCGCAGCCACCTTGATCATACGCTCGTAAACGGCATCGGCATCCGAGGCTATGGGTGTATATTCCTTTCCCCTTCCCTGGCTCTTTAAATATTCCGCAGTGACCCGGTCGGAGTGGAAGAGGCCGACCTTGGCGCCGGCCTCAACAGCCATATTTGAGACCGTCAACCTCTGCCAGACGGGCATATCGTCGATAGCGCTGCCCATAAATTCCAGAGCCTTGTAGGTCGCGCCGTCAGCCCCGATGGTGCCGATCAAATGAAGTACCAGATCTTTGGCGCCCACTCCCCTGGCAAATTTGCCGGTCACCTCGATCCCGATGGTCTCGGGTACCCTGAACCACGTCTTGCCCAGCGACATGGCCACCGCCACATCGCTCGATCCCATACCCGTGGCGAATGCGCCCAGCGCGCCGGCGGTTACGGTGTGTGAATCGGCGCCGACTATGACATCGCCGGGCCTGGCCAATTGCTCGGCCACGATCTGGTGGCAGACGCCGCTGCCGGCATCGAAGAGCAGGCAGCCGGTCTCGGCCGCGAATTCCCTGATGAAGATGTGATCGTTTGAAAGCTGCCGGTTGGGGCTGGGGCTGGCATGGTCGATGAAAAGAGCCGTCCTGCCGGGCGAGGCCAGCGTCTGCTTGTTGCCCGATTTGAACTGCCTGATGGTGAGAGGTCCCGTCGTATCCTGCGCAAATACCAGGTCCACAGCGGAGATGACGATATCACCCGCCCTGGCATCGCTGCCGGATTTGGTGCTTAATATTTTTTCACTGATTGTTTTGCCCATGGAAATGAACCCTGAAGCAATGTCTTTTCGATGAGTATTCGGATGTCCATTTTAACATAATTATCTGGCACTTGAGTAAGGGGACGCACAACACCCGAGGGCAAATGGTAAAATAAACCTGTATGGAATCACCGGGTATCACGCGTTGTGGAAACAGCCTCTTCAGGTGGGGACAGCGCACCTACATCATGGGCATTATCAACCTATCTCCCGATTCATTTTCGGGGGATGGTTGTACATCCCTTGATTCTGCGCTGCAAAAAGCTCGACAAATGGTAGGGGAAGGCGCAGACATCATCGATGTCGGCGGGGAATCCACCAGGCCGGATGCCGTCCCCATACCGGTAGACGAGGAGATTCGCAGGATCATTCCCTTCATCGAGAGTATCTCCGGCCGCATCGGCGTGCCAGTCAGCGTCGATACCGGCAAGCACGAGGTCGCATCTCGGGCATTGGAAGCCGGCGCCTGCATGCTCAACGATATCTCCGGCTACAAGATGCAGCCCAGCATATTGAAGCTGGCAGCGGAAAAAAACGTACCCATCGTGTTAACCAGCAACCAGCGGGGACAGAAGGTCAGCGCTATGGTTGAGGCCGTGATATCACAGTTGAAGGATCTGATCGATCTCGCAGCCCGCGCCGGCGTAAAGCCGGAGAACATAATCATCGATCCCGGCATAGGGTTTGGCAAGACCGTGGAGCAGAACCTTGAGATCGTCAGGCGGCTGGATGAGTTGAAGGTGCTGGGACGCCCGGTGCTGCTGGGTACCTCGCGCAAATCCTTTATCGCCGCGGTTGCCGGCGCCTCCCTTGAGGAGCGTGTCCTGGGTACGGCGGCATCAATAGCCATAGGCATCTGCAGGGGCGCCGACATGGTGCGAGTGCATGACGTCGGGCAGATGAAACTGATCTGCCGTATGAGCGATGCCATCGTGGGAAGGACCGGCCCGGGATGACCGGTGTGTTCATCGGCCTTGGGTCGAACCTGGGAGACCGGGAGGCCAATCTGGGTAAGGCCGTTGATCTGATATCGCAAGGTTTGACGGTACTGGTGATATCTTCGCTATACCAGACAGAGCCGGTAGGGCATAAAGACCAGCCTGACTTCCTGAACAGCGTGGCCCATGTCGACACAGACGCTAGCGCAGGGGAAGTGCTGAAGATATTGAGCGGCATCGAGATGCTGATGGGGAGGGAGCGGCCGTTTCCCGGCGCGCCGCGCGTGATCGACCTGGACCTGCTTTTCTTCGGCGGGATTATAATTAATCAACCGGGCCTTGAAGTGCCCCACCAGCGCCTGCACCAGAGGGCATTCGTACTGGCGCCCATGGTAGAGATAGCGCCCGATTTCATCCACCCGGTTTTACATAAGAGTATGAAGGAACTGCTGGCAGGATTGACACCGGGTTACAGAGTCGAGAAGTGGGCGACTGGTAAACACAAAGGATCTGATTAAATATGTACATCATTGCTGTTGAGAAGAGTTTTGATGCAGCCCACTACCTGCGCGGGTACGGGGGAAAGTGCGAGAAGCTACACGGGCACAGGTTCAAGGTCGTGGTAAGGTTAAACTGCCGGGAGCTGAACGAAGTGGGGCTTGCCTACGACTTTACCGATCTGAAGAGGCAGTTGGCGGAGGTCATCGGCAAGTACGATCACCAGTGTCTCAATGACGTGAGTCCATTCGACCGGGTTAATCCGTCATCGGAGAACGTTGCTTCTGCCATCTATAGCGAACTGGCTCCGTCCTTCAGAGGGAACATCGGCCTGGATAGCGTGGAGGTCTGGGAATCGCCGGAATCATCTGCCCTGTACCGTCCCGGGTAAGCCCTCAGGCGTTCATATCGGGCGGCAGCAGGTTGGGGATACTGTCCTTGATTGAATACGTATAGTCGCATTTAGCGCAGAAAAGCGAGCCGGAGATGATCTCCACGTCAGTCTTTTCAATGACCTTGAGGTCGAGGGAACCCTTGCACACCGGGCAGACGATTATCTCCATTATCGATTCTTTCATCTGTTGAACCTTAATCCTTGTAAGCGGCCTTTAGAATATGCTGACGGAATAAATTACTCCGGTAAGTATTGTAACATATCCGTCACGTCATCAGGTGTCTCAGTCCGACCAGTAGGTTTCCTTGTTCTTGAAAAGGGGCGATATCACCTTGAACTCGGGTGTGCCGGCTCTTCCCAGCAACTGGAACACGGCTATCTCCGTGGTAGTGATAACTGCGCCAGCGTACCGCATGTATTTCAAAGCGTTTTTCCAGTCGGTCTTATACCTGGAACATACGGCATCGCTGATCACGTGGACGAAATAACCCTGTGCTACCAGGTCAACCACCGACTGAAGCACGCAAACGTGCGATTCGATGCCTGCCACCATGACGTATTTCTTATTCAGCCCTGGAAAAGTGTTCTGAAAAACCGGATCGCCGCAGCAGCTGAAGCTCAGCTTGTCGATCGGCTTGTATTGATCTTTCAACCGGGCCTTGATGGGCTCTACCGTATTACCGAGACCCTTGCTGTACTGCTCGGTGACGATCACGGGGACCTTCATGGTTTCACACGATGTGACGATCAAGTTAACATTGCTTTCACAATTGGCGTAGACGTCCTTTTTCATGGCGACCGCGAGGTTGCTCTGAAAATCGATCAGCAGGAACACCGAATTGGCCGCTTCCAACTTGAATTTATCCATCCGATTGAAGACCTCCTCGATTAAGAGAATACCTGCTGATGTTACAGAGGAATGGCCGGCGCTGTCAAAATCGCTTGATTTGCCTGTGCGGTTGTATATGAGATATTATTCGTTTAAGCAGTAACGAAAGTAATTTCAAATGGTGAATCCAGGGGAGGTTATTATGAAGATTGAGCATGTCAGCGGGAAAAATGCGGGGAAACTTATGCTGTACGCGCTGAGCACCTGCATCTGGTGCAGGAAGACCAAGCAATTGCTTACGGACCTGGGCGTGGAGTACGACTATCTATTCGTTGACCTGCTGCAGGGGCAGGAGAAGGAACAGGCCATCGCATTGATAGAGAAGTGGAATCCCGATTGCTCCTTCCCAACTCTTGTCATCAATGATAGTAAATGTATCATTGGTTTTAAGGAGAACGAGATCAAAGAGGCCCTGAAACCGTGAGTGCAGCTGATTCCGTAACCTCTGCCGAGATAGAAAAGGCCTACGAAAAGATTCGAAAGGACGCCGAGGAGGGCGGATACCGTGTCAACCCAGACGCAGACTTCGCGCGCGGCCTGGTGAGCGGCCTGCTGGTCAACCAGGAGAGATACGGGTACCAGTCCTGCCCCTGCCGTCTGGCCAGTGGAAAAAAGGATGAAGACCTGGATATCATATGCCCCTGCGATTACAGGGACCAGGACGTGGTAGAGTTCGGCGCCTGCTACTGTGCATTGTACGTATCACAGGAGGTGCTGGACGGCAAACGGGAGTTGACCTCCATCCCGGAGAGACGGCCCCCTCGCTCGTTACGCAAGAAGGTTGCTGCTCCCGGACCGCCCGGCCCCCTGCAGGTGCCGCTGCCGGTCTGGCGCTGCAAGGTGTGCGGCTACCTTTGTGCCCGCGACGGACCGCCCGAGATATGTCCTATCTGCAAAGCTAAACGGGAAAGGTTCGAACGGTTTCTTTAGCTACAAACTCCGTCCGATCTGCATCATACCGTCTTTATGTGCCCCTCAGACTGCGAGATTTCCAAACGTAATAGAGCACTATAAGTGCTATGCCGCAGACCAGGAGCACTCCGCCGTAGATCATCATAATATTGGAGAAATCCCCAACCATCCTCAAAAGCCATCCTTGAATTAATGACGGCAGATTAAACTGTAATATCGCCGATCTACCGAGGCTATTAAAGGGCAAGAAGATGAGAAACTGCAGGGCCCCGCTGATAGCGAAGATCAGGCCCAGTTCACCCGAAATGAATCTGGGCTTGCGGGCGATGAGTTTGATGGCAACGATCAGAGCCAGAATAAATATTATCAGCGGGACATAGATTATATCAGCGGTAACAACAAGGTTCTTTAAAGCTGCCAATTGCTCAAGCATATCGAAATAGCCGTTTATCTGGTTTATGTCAATGTATTTCTGCAGCGAGTCTGCATTCATGCCCAGCGCTTCAAATACGGGACTCAAGACAGGTAAAGCCATAACAGCCTGTATGTTGGAGGCTAAATTATCAACCAGCGGCCTTTCTGCAATCACTGTCTCCAACAATTTGCCTTTCTTCAGCCTGTCCAGGATAAGGGCGTCTGTATTCCGGACACAGGACCTCAACTGTTCTTTTATCTGCGGTTCAAAATTGATTATCACCAGTTCCGCGGTTTTCGCCAGCACCGGATTCTTGGGAGCCACGTTGACGTTGAGCCAATCGTGTGCCAGGGACGAAACATCGATGTCATTCACGTAGGAAGCAATGCAGTCAGGATTGAACACTGTTTGCTGAAGCGCCAGTATCGGACCGAATAAAACAAGTGAAATAAAGAGTAAAATTCCCAGGAAAATCAGCAATAGTCGCTTGCCAGAAGATACTTCAGGTGCATTTGTAAAATATCTCATTAACCAACCCCCTATTTTTATTGCTTCCCATGCTGCCTGCTCAGAGTATAACTACACGTAATTATAGTGGTTCAATTGTATCACAGAATATAATACTGCCGACGAGGCGTATTGATAAGGTGAGGTTCTTGCGATAAGATAGAACATCTTGCTATGAATGCGCGGAGGAAAAAATACGAACTGCATAGGCTTGCCTGGCTGCAAAGGCAGGGCTCTATTTATTTCCCATTCTGGGATATGGTGTTCAAATACCCGCCCCTGGCTTGCTTCAACCTCCTGCTGAAGCTGAAGGCGAGATTATTCAATAGCTGCATCATACATACCATAGGGGATAGCCATGTCAAACCTTTCATATATCGCTGTCCCTTCCTGGTGCACCACATCTCCCAGGCCACAGCCTACAACCTGGTAAAGACGGGCAGCTTCACAAGATCATCTGAGTACCTTGCCCTCTTCCTCACCAGGGTTAACAAGAGAACGGACGTCGTGTTTTTAGTCTTCGGCGAGATAGATGCCAGGGTGCATATCTATTTGCAGTACGGGAAGGGCGGCAAGACCGTCAGCCTGGATACATTGATCGATAATACCGTGGACAGGTACGGACTTGCCATACGGAGCATCAAGGACCAGGGTTATGCCGTTTGCATCCATGGCATACCGCCCGCCGCCAGCAAGGAGTTCATCACAGCCCTCCCTTTTTCGGGCAAGCCCAGGGAGCGAAGTGAAATATCGAGGAAGTTTAACGATAAGCTCAGGGCGTTTTGCCGGACTATTGACGTTCCCTATGTAGATATTCAGTCAATAGCATCCGATCAGAACGGTTTTATCAAGAAGTATTACCTCGCCGATGAAGTACACTGCAATGGCAGGATTGTGCCCTTTGCCCGGAAAACAATAGCCGGCGCATTCAGGGGAACGAAGAAGTTCTAACAAGGCTACGCGGGTAAGAAAAGGGGACGGCGCCGTCCTCGGAACCGCGCCGTCCCCCAAAATGCCATTAATGTCAGCTTTTTATGCCGGCTATCTTCTTAACCATGTTTTTACGGGCTTCGATGTCGTACTGGGTGGTGATGGCGATGCTTTCCATGACAGGAGAGCCGCCGCCGTGAAATCCGCCGACCTGCGCGATGCCGCCGGTGGCCGAGCAGAGTATATCACCCACGTGCATCCACAGTTTGATGGCGTCATCGATCTTGATATCCGGGTTGCGCATGGTGTATTTTTCCAGCAGCGCCCTGGTCTGCGGGTTGAGGAGGTCTCCCTCGTGCGGGAAGGTAGCGGGGATTCCACCCGCCACGTCGCAGAGTATCTCTGCCTCGCGGTAGACCGCTTCGCCGGTCAGGCAGCGCCCGACATTGCAGTATATCGAGTTGGGGATGTAGCTGCCGGGGCCGTAGGGCACAAAGCCCATGCCCGGCATATAGACCTCGGGTTTGCCCATCTCCGAGGCAGTGAAGCCTGCAGCATAACCGAGTTCTGATACCATGATCAGCTCGGCCAGCTTCTCCCTCACATGGCCGGCCTTTTGGATACCGTTATATTCCGCGGCCAGCGCCACCGTCCCCAGCATAAGGTCTCCGATGGCCGGCTTGCATCCGGAGTAGCTGTGGCGATGGAAGAGGGCGAAAAGCAGCGCCCCTACGGCACCGTGTATGGTCTCACCGGCCACGAACACCCTTTCCCAGGGCACAAATACCTTGTCGAAGATGGTGTATGAATCGGTAGCGCCCTGCATAAAACCTTTCTTGTAGTGCGTGCGCTCCCTCAGGTTATGGATGGTCACGACCTGCGTGATGCCTTCCCAGTCGGCCGGGATGGCGAAAGCCACCGCCCAGTCCTTTTCCTCGGGCAGTAGCGAACGAGTGGGGACAACTACAATCTCGTCGGCGATGGATGCCTCGGAGTTGTGGACCTTGCATCCCTGCACTACAATGCCGTCACTCTTCCTTTCTATGATTCGCAGATAGAGGTCCGGGTCGTTCTGCTGGCTGGGCCTTTTCATCCTGTCGCCTTTTACATCCGTCTGCGCGCAGCATCCCACCAGGTCGTTGTTTTGGAAGTGCTCGAGCCACTTGAGGAAATTCTTGTGGTACTCGGTAGCGCCCTTGTTCTGCTTGTCCGCCTCGAACGAGATAGCATTGCAGGAGTTTGACCCGTCTATGCCCATGCAACGCTGTATGCATCCGCCCACCTGCTGGCAGAGCGCGCGCGTCATGTCCTGCTTCTTATGCAGGTCCTCCTTGCTCTGGTGGATATGCGTGAAGCGGTTGATCGTTTTGCCCGTTATATGGCTCTTGGCTAGGACGAGGTCCTGGAACCTGGGATCCTGGGCGAAATCGTAGGTTGACCCGGTGGTATTGATTGTGTTCATCTGCAACTCATCGGTGCGGTCGATGAGATGGCCGTCGTAATACACGTTTCGGCGCATCTTACTCAGCCTTTCGATGAATTGTTTCTTGGTACCGAGAGTATCCGCTTTTGGTTTGCTGTTTATAGTCATAATACCTCCTGCCGTCAAGTAAATATATTAGCATGCCTGCGGTTGCCTGCCAAAGGGGAGAATAAACTGATGTCCTGATGTATAATAATCTCGACTTTTACTATACAATCTCCCCGTATGGTTTCAGCCCGCGCTCGCTACGGGCGGCGAAAGTTTGCCGGGAAAGTTTATTAAGAGGCTCGGAGGTTATTTCAAATGGGTGGCAAGAATGAAATTCTGAACTACATAGGCGGCAAATGGTGCCTCTCAAAATCCAGCGAGGTATTGGACATCATAAATCCGGCTACCGCCGAGGTGATGGGGCAGGTCCATCTTTCTACGAGCGAAGAAGTCAGAAGCGCAGTAGATGCCGCCGCAGGGGCTTTCCCATCCTGGCGCAGGACCCCGGCAACAGAGCGTGTGCAATACCTGTTTAAGCTGAAGAATTTGCTGGAGGAGCATTTCGAGGATCTGTCGCGCACCATAACGATGGAGTGCGGCAAAACCCTGGACGAGGCGCGCGGCGAAACGCGCCGTCTGATCGAGAACGTAGAAGCTGCCTGCGGCATACCGCAGTTGATGCAGGGCTACAACTCGGAGGATATCGCACAGGGAATAGACGAGGTCATGATCAGGCAGCCCGTCGGCGTATGTGCCGTAATCGCCCCGTTCAATTTCCCGGGTATGGTGCCCTTCTGGTTTCTGCCGTATGCAGTTGCCTGCGGCAATACTTATCTGGTTAAACCGTCCGAAAAGGTGCCCTGCACCCTCCAAAAGATATTCGGCCTGGTGGAACAGGCCGGGTTCCCCCCGGGCGTCCTCAACATGGTCAATGGCGCCAGGGACGTGGTGGATTGCATCTTAAATAGTCAGGCTGTACGCGCCGTGAGCTTCGTGGGTTCAACGCCGGTGGCGAAATACGTGTACAGCAGTGCCACGGCTGCCGGGAAGCGGGCACAATGCCAGGGAGGGGCCAAGAATCCGATCGTTATCATGCCGGACGCGGATATGGGGATGGCGGCGCGCATTACAGCGGACAGCGCATTCGGATGTGCCGGACAGCGCTGCCTGGCAGGTTCCCTGGTCATAACAGTTGGGGAGGCGAGAGGCGCATTTACGGAAGCAATAGTTGAGGCGGCCAGGACCCGGGTGGTCGGATACGGCCTGGATGAGAAGGTCCAGATGGGTCCGGTTATTACACAGCAGAGCAAAGCCAGGATCGAACACTTCATAGGGCAGGGTGAAAAAGAGGGGGCGCGTGTACTTGCCGATGGCAGGAACGCGATTATCAAGGGTTACGAACGGGGCAACTTCGTTCGTCCAACGGTGCTGGATGGCCTGCGTCCCGAGAGCGAGGTCGCGGTTACCGAGATATTCGGCCCGGTGTTGGGATTGATACACGTTAAGAGTCTCGAGGAGGCCATTGATTTTGTCAACAGCGGCCGCTATGGTAACATGGCCTGCATATTCACTGGCAGCGGCGCTGCGGCCAGGAAATTTCGCTACGAGGCAGAGGTTGGTAACATGGGGATCAACATCGGCATAGCTGCGCCGATGGCCTTTTTCCCCTTCAGCGGATGGAAAGAGAGCTTTTTCGGCGACCTGCACGGACAGGGCCTGGACGCCGTGGAGTTTTTCACACAGAAAAAAGTCGTGGCCGAACGCTGGCCGAAGGAATGGACGCGCAAATTCTGATGTGCAATATACAGTCATAGGAGATGCGATAGACAGTGATTTACGATGAAATAGCCTCGGCCCGCCAGGGACGTGCGGCGGCTATCGCCAAGCATGGCAGTTTGGATTCTGCGCTGGTCAGCGACGGCTTTCCACGCCGCCATGATCTTAGCCTATCAGAGGCAGTGGTGCTCGGCCTTCTGAGACAGGACGTCCGGACCTATTTTGCGGTCTTCGGCCACGGCAGCACCGATGTGGCCGAAGTGCTGCGGGTCTACCAACAGGCCGGCCTGGTCAGTGTATTTAATGTCCGCAACGAGATAGAAGCTTCCCACGCCGCAGCGGCCCTGCGCTGGGCCAGCGGCAAGAAGGCAGCCGTCATAACATCCATAGGCCCGGGCGCGCTGCAGGCCATGGCCGCCTCGCTTGTGCCGGCTTCTGACGGAATAGGCGTATGGTATATCTTCGGCGACGAGACGACCGAGGACGAAGGGCCCAATATGCAGCAGATACCCAAGTATGAACAGGGACTCTTCCTGCGACTCTGTGCCACCATGGGGCATGCATATTCCATTCACACACCCCTGGCAGTGGCCACGGCGCTGCGTCGGGGTCAGGCCACCGTCGATCATCCATACCGCGCAGGCCCCTTTTTCCTGCTGTTGCCCATGAATACCCAGCCTGCTATTCTCAGACAGTTCGTACTCAACGAGCTTCCTCAGAAAGTGTCGATCACAATCGGGCCTGCTGCGGGGGATTACCAGGGTGCTGCCCGGAGGATGCTGGAATCCGGCCGCGTGGTGGTGCGTGTGGGTGGAGGAGCGCGCGGAGCCGAATCAGAGATCAACGAGCTGTTGGAGCTGGCCGACGCCGTGTCGGTGGTGTCACCCCTGGCCGCCGGCGTAGTCCCTTATAGCAGCCCGCGCAACATGACCGTGGGAGGGTCCAAGGGTACGTTGTGCGGCAACTATGCCATGGAAAACGCCGACCTCCTTGTGGCCATCGGGACGCGCTTCGTATGCCAGTCGGACTGCTCGCGTACGGCCTACCTGCGCCTCAAGCAGGTCATCAATATCAACGCCGAGATAGAGGCTGCCATAAACTACAACAGCGACGAGTATTACGGCGGCTCTATCGCCCTTGTCGGGGATATACGTCTAACCCTGCAGCAACTGTTGCAGGAGCTGCGCAAGGGCAAGAGGAAAAGCGGGGGCAAACCGACGGATTGGCTGAAGGAATGTGGGGCTAAGCGTGCCGAATGGGAGCAGTTCAAGCAACAGCGCTATCAGTATCCCTTGCTTTACGATGACGTCTGGAAAAGGGAAGTGCTCACGCAGCCGGCCGCCATCAAGGCCGCCGTCGACTGGGCTAAGGGCAAGAAGGGTGTCATCAAGTTTTTCGATGCGGGCGACGTCCAGGCCAACGGCTTCCAGATAGTTGAAGACGAATCACCCGGACTGACGATTACAGAGACCGGCGCCAGCTATATGGGATTTGCCGTTTCAGCCCTGCTGTCCTCGGCCGCGGCCGATAGCAGATTCTACGGCCTGGCCTTCACGGGAGACGGCTCTTTTACCATGAACCCCCAGGTGCTGATCGACGGCGTCCAGCACGGCGCCCGTGGCTGCCTTCTGTTGCTGGACAACAGGAGGATGGCAGCCATCTCGAGCCTGCAGGTAGCGCAGTACGGTCACGAGTTCGCTACCAGCGACTTGGTCGCCGTGGACTACCTGGAATGGGCCCGTTCGATCAAAGGGGTCCAGGCTCTGGACGGCGGCGTAACGCTCAAAGACCTGCGGGCGGCACTGGATAGGGCATACGCTTATGATGGACTGTCCATGGTGCATGTCCCTATCTATTTCGGAGATAATGAGCTGGGCGGCATGGGTGTGTACGGACGCTGGAACGTAGGCAACTGGTGTCAAAGCACACAGGCGCTACGGCACGATATCGGGCTGTAAAAAAGCAGTGTTACTATGAAGAGTTACGATAATAAGCTAATCGCCGATTTGGATGCTAAGGCCAATTACCTGCGCAGGCAGAGCCTGACCATGATATACCAGCGCCAGGCCGGCCACCCGGGCGGCTGTCTTTCAGCGGCCGACATCGTGGCTGCGCTGTATTTCAATATCCTTCGCCTTGACCCGCAGAGGCCGGCATGGGAGGACAGGGACCGTTTCATCTTAAGCAAGGGGCACGCCTCGGCCCTGCTATACTCTGCCCTGGCCTGCCGCGGATACTTTACCGAGTCCGACCTGGGGCATTGGGGCGAGCTCGCCTGCCACCTGCAGGGACATCCCGACCGTCTGAAAACGCCGGGCGTGGACATGACCAGCGGCATACTGGGTCACGGCATCGCCATCGGGCTCGGTCTTTGCCTGGCTGCCCGCCTGCAAAAGCGGGATTATCATACATACGTCCTGCTGGGCGACGGCGAGTGCCAGGGAGGTATCGTGTGGGAGGGGATCAACGCCTGCTCCAAGTTCAACCCGGGCAATATTACGGCGATCGTGGATTACAATGACGTTCAGCTCGATGGGGCCGTTCACGATATCATGCCCATGGAGCCTTTTGCCGACAAGTGGCGCTCCTTCCGCTGGGAGGTGATCGCTATCGACGGGCACGACATGAGAGAGATATTGAGTTCACTCGACGAGGCTAAAGGCATGACTCAGAGGCCGGTGGTCATCATAGCGCGCACGGTCAAGGGCAAGGGAGTATCCTTCATGGAGAACAAAGCGCACTGGCACGGCATACCGCCCAACAAGGAGCAATATGAGGCAGCCATGGCGGAGCTGGCCGGGGAGGGCAAATAGCCGTGGCAAACCTGTCTATGAGGGAAGCCTACGGGCGGGCTCTGGCGGATTACGGAGCCCTTGATTCGAGGGTGGTGGCGCTGGATGCCGACACTTCCTCCTCCACGCTGTCCAATTTCTTCGAAAAACGCTTCCCCGACCGCTTCTTCAACTTCGGCATCGCCGAGCCCTGCATGATCGATGCCGCCGTCGGATTAGCCCTGGCCGGCATGGTACCCTTCGCCAACGCCTTTGCCGCACTGGCGGCATTGCGCGCCCTCGAGCAGGTGCGCACCTGCGTCTGCTACGCCAGGACCAACGTCAAGATAGCCGCCAGCTATGCCGGCGTGTCCGATTTCAAGGACGGGCCCACACACCACGCCATTACCGATATAGCCATCATGCGGTCGCTGCCCGAGATGACGGTCATCGTTCCCGGCGACGGCAACGAGGCGGCCGCCTTCGTCCCATTGATCGCGAAATTCGATGGGCCCGTATATTTCAGGCTCAACCGCGCGGCCACCCTGCCGGTATCCCAGCCGGGTGAGGCGCTTTCTATCGGCAGAGGTATACTACGCAGGCAGGGCCGTGATGTGACTATTATGGCCTGCGGTTCGATGGCCGGCCGCAGCCTGCAGGCGGCCGAGGCTCTGGCCGCGCAGGGGATACAGGCGCGAATTATTGAGATACATACTATAAAGCCTATAGACAGGGACCTGATACTGCAGGCGGCGTCTGATACCGGGGCCGTGGTAACTGCGGAAGAGCATACGATAATAGGAGGCCTCGGCTCGGCTGTAGCCGAAGTGCTGGCTGCCGACAGGCCTGTTCCCCTGGCCATGGTAGGGATACACGATACCTTCGCCCGAACCGGTCCCGACCCCGAATCGATCATGGACGCCTGCGGCATGGGCGTTAGCGATATAATAAACGACGCGATTTCCGTTATAAATAGGAAAAAGGCTTTGAGGTAAAGGTAAGATGCGCATTGCCGTAATAAACGAGACCAGCGCGGCCGACCGCAACGCGGATATACTGGCGGCCCTGGATGGAATGGGGCATGACGTGATCAACGCCGGCATGAGGAAGAGTGGGGAAAAGCCGGAACTTTCCTATATACATACGGGACTGATGGCCGCCGTGTTGCTCAACGCCGGGACCGTGGATTTTGTGGTGGGCGGATGTGGCACCGGGCAGGGCTTCCTTAACTCGGTCATGCAATATCCTGGTGTCACCTGCGGGCACATAGTCACGCCGCTCGATGCCTGGCTGTTCACGCAGATCAACGGTGGGAACTGCATCTCGCTGATGCTGAACCAGGGATACGGTTGGGCCGGCGAGGTGAACCTCAGGTTTATTTTTGAAAAACTGTTCTGCGTGGAGGCCGGGGCCGGATATCCGCCGCACAGGCGGGAGCCGCAGCGGGAGTCGCGCCAATTGTTGGGAAGGCTGAACCTGGTAGCACATCGCAGCATGCCGGAAATCCTTGCGGAGGTCCCCGATGAGGTCGTTAGGCCGGTGGCTACGTATCCCGGTTTCGTGAAGATGATGGAGTCGTGGCCGGGCACGGACAAGTCGATATCAGGCGCATTAAAAGACAGGATACGGGCCTGACGGCCCGTGGGGAGGTAATTATGAAACCGATCGGCGTTGCAATAGTTGGATGCGGACGTATCTCCGGCCTGCACCAGTTAGGATACCAGGGCGTGGCGGAAGCAAAAATAGTGGCGGTCTGCGACCTGAACAGGGAGCTGGCCGAAAACCAGGCCCGGCAATGGGGCGTGGAAAAGATCTACGCCGAATATAAGCAGGTTTTAGCCGATCCCGCCGTCGACCTGGTGGAACTTCTTCTGCCCCACCATCTGCATGCCGGTATGACGGTGGAGGCTTGCCGGGCGGGCAAGCATGTAAGCGTGCAGAAACCCATGGCCACCTGCGTATCCGAGGCCGACCGCATGATCGAGGCGGCGCAAAAAGCGGGCGTCATGCTGCGTATATACGAGACTTTTGTATTCTACCCGCCGGCGGTGCAGGCCAAAAAGATGCTGATGGCCGGCGAAATAGGTGAACCGCAGATGCTGCGCATGCATGTCAGCACAGGATCTACGGAGTGTGGCTGGGAGGTACCCATGGACGCCTGGATATGGCGCTTCAACGAGGAGCAGTGCGGGGGTGGGCCGATGATATTCGACCACGGCTACCATCTGTTCTCGCTAGCGCACTACCTGATGGGGCCGGTGGAGAGGGTTTATGCCTGGATAGATCATACCGAGATATTGCCAGGGGTCAACCTGGATGCGCCAGCTACCATCATGTTCCAGTTCAAGTCTCCGCGGCGCTACGGCGTGTTCGACGTTGAGCATACGCCCAACACGCAGATTCCATCTGATTATTACGTCGATGACGACAGGATCGAGATAATCGGTGACAAGGGTATGATCTTTATCAACCGTTACACGGCCAGGACGGTGGACCTGCCGGAGCTAATGATCTATAAAGATGGGGTAACCACTCCCGTACCTGTCGACCGCGTGGACTGGTCACATGGTTTTATCGATTGCACCCGGCATATGATCCAGGTGCTGCGAAAAGGCGGGGATCCGGTGCTGGACGGCCCGACAGGCCGGGCCGTGCTGCAGTTTACCCTAGCGGCCCTGGAATCGGCTAAAACGGGGAAAGAGGTCAGGCCGGACGATATAACGCGCTAACCTGTATACAGGCGTCATTTTGGAGGAGCGCATGTCCAAGATAGATTTAAAACTGGAAGACAGGGTTGCCCTGCTGACCATGGACGAAGGCGATAACAAGCTCAACCTAAAACTGTGTGATGATATTCTGGCTGTAATCGAAAGGGTGGAGAAGGAGACCGATGCGCTGGCACTGGTGATAAAATCGGGGCACTCCCATATATGGTCAAACGGTTTTGATGTAGACTGGATAAAGGCCAGGCAGGAGGCCGACGACAGTGAGGCCGTGGCCAGTTTCCTGGTCAGGGACCTGGAGCTGCGCATTCGTTTATTGACCTGCCCACTGATAACCATTGCACTGCTCAACGGTCACGTTTTCGGGGGAGCGGCCGTCCTCAGTTGCTGCTTCGATTTCCGCTTTATGAGGTCGGACAGGGGGTTTTTCTGCATACCGGCGGTGGACAGGGACTTTCCCATCCTCCCAGGCACAGGCGCCCTGCTGGGCAGCGTTTTGCCTGCTTACATGGTGCGGGAGCTTGTCCTAACAGGCAGGCGCTTTACAGGCCATCAAAGTGCGGAACATCATATAGTAACGTATGCCTATCACAACACGGAACTGGAGGAAAAGGTCCTGAAATTTGCTGCCGGTCTGAACAAGGGGCGGGAAATAGTCGGCAAGATGAAAGGCGTGCTTAACCGGAAAGTGGTTGATCTGATGAAAAAGGATTTGGTGATCATCGGGCGCGGCCACGTCATGGTATAGGTTTAGTAAATATGAAAAAGATGAAATTGACCTTATCCGGGTTTTAGCACAGCCGGCCACTGGAACAGCTTTGATATTGAAGGCGGCCACATCAGGCCGCAAGTCCATAAAAACACAGGACGGCTTGACAATTATTTCCAATCACTGTATTATTTAGAATAATCAGAATATTCTGATAAAACTGAAATGATAAGAAATCAATATAGTTTTAAAGGAAATTGCATATGACAGAGACAAAAGGGAAGTCCGTATACTGCTGCGCAGCTGATGCTGTGGATGGTTTCCAGGTCGAAGCTGTGGTTAGCGTAGATGATCGAGGGCAGATGGTGTTGCCCAAGGAAGTGCGTGAAAAGGCGGGTATTCGCGCGGGAGATAAAGTTGCCGTTGTCTGCTTGAGAGCGCAGGGAGCGGTATGCTGCACAATTTTGATCAAAGCGGAAGCTGTCGCAGATATGGTTAAAGGCATACTCGGACCTCATATGAACGAACTGGTTAAATAAACGACAAGGAGAATAGAGATGAATGACAACGAGATAAAACAGGCCGTCAGAGAACGCTACGCAAAGGTGGCGAGCACAGCCAGCAGTTGCTGCACTCCTGCTGAAAATTCCGGTTGCTGTGGCGCCGTCGGAAATTCCGTCTGGCCGACAGCGGACTTGGCCACCGAATTCAGCAAAAATATCGGGTACTCGGAAGCTGAAATAAATTCAGTGCCCGAGGGCGCGAACCTCGGCCTGGGATGTGGAAATCCGGTGGCACTGGCATCGCTGAAAGAAGGCGAGGTAGTGCTCGACCTTGGCTCCGGCCCCGGCTTCGATTGCTTTCTGGCGTCCGCCAGGGTCGGTAAATCGGGAAAAGTAATCGGTGTGGATATGACTCCCGAAATGCTCCAGAGGGCCAGGGAAAACAAAGGCAAGGGCGAGTTCGAGAACGTGGAATTCAGACTTGGAGAGATCGAGAACCTGCCGGTTGCCGATTCGACTATAGATGCGATCATCTCCAATTGCGTGATCAATCTTTCCCCGCAAAAGGATAGAGTTTTTCAGGAAGCGTTTCGTGTGTTGAAGCCGGGCGGAAGGTTGATGGTCTCCGATATAGTGCTGCTCGAAGAGCTGCCTGAAAATATAAAAGCTTCCATTGCTGCATATGTCGGCTGCGTAGCAGGGGCCTCCAAAAAGGCAGATTACATCGGAGCTATCAAAGGTGCCGGATTTAAAGATGTCAAGGTCGTCGGCGAGATATCCATCCCGGAGGATTTCACTCTGGGAGAGTCTATTATCGAATCCATGATCAAAGACTTCGGCGTCGATAAGTCCGATCTGGTCAGGCTGCGCCGGTCTGTGCAAAGTATAAAGGTACAGGCATTCAAAATGTAAACCAGCCTCCAGTGGTAACTGGGAATTGTGGCCCTAGTACACTTCTTCGGCCATCTCTTTTTGCGATATAGCGGCCTGGGTGGCGATGAGCGACAGCCGGTCATACCCACGAGAACCGTCGATTGATTTCATGAATAATGAACTCTATAATGGGGAAATCACATTGCGGTTCGCAGTCTGACGGGGAATGCCTCAGATATCAAGCAAGAAGGAGGTATGAAGTAAATCATTATGGGCTGGAAGGTAGATAGCACGCAGGCGATCGATGAGGGTTTAAAGCAGAGGATGCTGGAGAAAGTGGAAGGCGGGACATTCAGACTCGAGGACTTTCAAGATTTTTTAACACTGTTCACCCAGGTTGCCAACAACATAGACGAAACCAGGGATGAAGTACAGGGGTTTAACCGGAAATTTCAGTTTAAATTGTCGGGCTGTCCCGATATCTGGCTGAACATTCAGGGTGGAAGTTTCGAGATGGGCGCCGGGGATATCCAGGCGCCCGACATAATCCTGGAGATGGATGCGGCGCTGGCCACCGGAGTTTTCACGGGACAGGTTGACGCTACCTTGGCGTACATGAACGGTGACCTTAAGGTGGATGGTAGCCTGCCGGACGCAATCAAGTTCCGCACTCTTGTCGACATGGTCCGGGAAGAGCTGGATTTGGAGCCGGGCCCGGCGCCTGTGGCTGGGGGGCAGGCCTCGCCGGAGTCTCAGAAGAAAGCTGCGTCACCGCGTAAGGCGGGTAAAGAGGCCAAAGGTAAATACGTCAAATTCGGAGTGATCGGCGTGGGATCAGTGTGGGATTTCCACAGGTCCGCGTGCGAGGATTCACCCTATTTAAAATTTGTGGCGGTATACGATAAAAACCAGAAGCGAGCGGAAAAAGTGGCCCGGAGGTACAGGGCCAATAAGATGCAAGCTTTCAGCGACCTGGAGCAATTCTTGAAAAGTGATATCGATGCCGTCCTGATCATGGTGCCGCACACTTATCATGCCGACCTGGTATCGAAAGCTGCTGCTGCGGGCAAGCACATTCTATGTGAAAAGCCCATGGCCACGACCATTGAAGATTGCGATCGCATGATAACAGTGGCGAAGGAAGCTGGGGTAAAATTCATGATTGCAGAGAACCACCGCTTTCTGCCTGCGCACCAGTATATCCACGATGCCATCAAGCAGGGGCTGATCGGCGATGTGCACCTGGTCAGAGCCTACGAAGGAGTCAGCGAACTCGAGGGAATGAGTCAGCCGGATTCTTGGAAGGGAGATCCGATTAAATCAGGCGGCGGGGCCTTTATGGATATGGGGGCTCACAAATTCGCCACTCTCGAATGGATTCTGGATGATAAGGTGGAATCCATCTACGTGACACTTACCAAGCAGGCCACCAATCTACCCGAGAAAGCCGAAGACAATGCTATGGCGATGGCCCGCTTCAGCAAGGGAGTTGTAGGTGAAATCGTCGTAAGCTTTACGCAGGTCACACCTGCTTTCAACAGCCTGGAGATCTATGGCAACAAAGGAACGATTTTAGAGAACCACATGTGGGAGAGAGCCGTGCGCATCTATTCCAGCCACGATGCAATGGGGGAGAATAAGAACCAGTGGTATGAGCCCGATATCGAGCATGGCCCATTTCCTTCGTATTACAATATCTCAATGCGCTGCGAAGACGAATATTTCGCTCAATGCATACTGGAAAACAGGGAGCCGGATTTTACTCCCGAGCAGGCTAAGAGTGCAATTGCCGCCGTGCTGATGGGATACGTATCCGCCCAGACCGGAAAGGCCGTCACCCGGGGGGATTTGACGGCCATTGAGAAAGCCGCCGGCACGGAAAGTATTTTACATAAACTTGCCGAGCACATCCCCATAAATAAGAAGCTGCCGGAGGTGAAAAGGGTGAAAGCGGTTGGTTTTAACCGGAAACGAATGGAGGAGACGCTAAGTAAGCACAACCTGGACCTGATGATCGTGACCACGCCGGTCAACGTTTTTTATGCCAGCGGTATGCCTGTGCTGCATGCAAGCCCCAATCCCATCCTGTTTGCGCTGAGCAATCAGTATCCCAACGTGGTGATGATCAGCCGGGACGGTGAGTCAGCCCTGTTTAACTGGGACCTCTTTCAGAGCGTAGATAGATTTTCATGGATAGCCGATCACAAGGGCACTATCGGGCAGAAGGAGACCGTCCGGGCGGTCATGGCCAAGATCAAGAAATGGGGAATGGAAGGCAAGCGCATCGGCGTGGAATCGTACGCGCCCAAGTATTTGCTGGACTATCTCGCCCAGAAGTGTCCCGCCTCCGAAGTGGTAACGGCGGATGAGGTCCTGCTGGAGATGCGCTTGATCAAGAGCGATGAGGAGATCCGGCGCATCGAAAAGGCCACGCAGATCACGGAACAGGCCATTAAAGCCTGTATTAAAGCTACGAAAGAAGGCATGACCGATAACGATTTCCTCCTGTTGGCTCGGAAAACGATAATCGATGAGGGCTCCGAGGTGTGGGACCACCTGACGCTGAGTGTCGGCGAGTCTGATCCCGAGGCGCCGGGAATCGGCACGGTGTTGAAAAAAGGCGATATCTGCCGTTTCGATTTCGGCGCGACATACAAGGGATATGTCGCCGATGTCAACCGGCATGTCGTCATTGGCCCGGTGCCTAAAGAGGCCAGGGAGATCATCGACCGTCTTATCGTGCTGCAGGAGTACTATGAGAAGAACGTTAAACCAGGTGTCAATATCAAGCAGCTGAATCAGGAGGCCGATGCTTTCTATAAGACTTTGAAGGCCGGGGGAGGATTGACTATGGCCATCGGGCACAGCATTGGGCTGGAATGCGAGGAGCAGCATCTTTTCGGTCCCCTGCAGGTGCTGGACCGCCCGTTTGAACGGAATATGGTGTTTGAGATCGAGGCATGGGAGTCATTCGGCAAGGTACTTATCGGCGTCGAGGACTGTTACGTGGTCACCGAATCGGGAGTCCGCAAAATTACTACTTTGGATAAGCATATAGTCAGCCTGTAATCCCCCGGATGAAGGTAGCTGATACTTGACATAAGGAGTTAGCAATGGACCCTCTTATCATTGTCGCCACACCCAATACCTGCTGGCTGAAACCATCCGTGAAATATCCGCAGACTGCGGATGCTATAGCACGGGAGGCTGAACGCTGCCTTGAACGGGGAGCTGCAGTTCTGCATACGCACGCCGAAGAGCAATGGACCGGGGTTATACGCGCAGTGCGTGCCTCCAGCGACATCATAATTCAGAGCGGCATGTCCAGCCTGGAGATCGAAGACCGTATGGAATGCTTTAAGGAAAAATCGGACATGCTGTCCATAATACTCAATCACCATGACGAGGCCTTCGCCGAGGTCGACTGCAACAAGCTCCATTCTAAACAAGAGCTGGAGAAATACGCGAAACTCTGTGCCAGGTATCACGTGGTACCCGAGTTCGAGGTATGGCATGCGGGGTCCATATGGAACCTGAATTACCTGATCGGTAAAAAACTGCTCAAGCCGCCCTACATAACCACACTCTTTTTCGGCTGGCCGGGGGGCACCTGGTCTCCACCCACCGTCGAGGAATACCTCTACCGCCGCAGGCTGCTTCCGCCGGGCTGCGCAGTCGTGGTGAGCATCATGCACAAGGACCAGATGAAGATATTGACGGCTGCCATCATGGAGGGGGACCACGTGCGTGTCGGGACCGAGGATTATCCCTATCTGAGGTCGGGCAAGCAGGCAAAAACACACGAACTGGTGGAAGAAATCGCAGGTATCTCGCGATCTCTAGGAAGGCCAGTCGCCAGCGTGAAACAGGCGCGAAAGATATTGGGACTAAACGGGAGATGAAACGATGAGCGCATCTAAGAATGTTGTGGTAGTCACCGGCGCCGCCAATGGGATCGGCGAAGCTGTTGCACGCTTGTTTTCGCGAAAAGGGTACGTTGTTGTCATGTTAGACGTCTCGGATCGTGGCAACCAGGTCAGGGACGAGATAAAGGCAGCAGAAGGGGAGTGTGATTTCTGGCAATGCGATGTGTCAAACGAAAAAGAGGTCGCATCGTCGGTGGAAAAAATAGTGCAGTTGCACGGACGGATTGATGTTCTCAATAACAATGCCGGGATTGTGCTGGTGCGTCCCCTGGACGAGATACGCTGGGAGGAATACCAGCGTGTGGTAGATGTTAACCTGGGAGGCATATTCCTGTGCTGCAAACACGTAATTCCCGTCATGAAGAAGCAGAAGAGCGGATCCATCGTGAACATGGGCTCGGTCTCGGGCCATGTAGGGCAGATCGATCATTCTATATATGGAGCAACCAAAGGCGCGGTGATCGCGCTTACCAGGGCGCTGGCCTGGGAGCTGGCCCCCTGGAATATACGTGTAAATTCGGTCAGTCCAGGCTCAGTGGACACTCCCATGCTGAGGAGCGACATACGCATAGAGTCCGACAAAACCGGTAAGTCCTTTGAAGAGGTCAAGAAGCTCAGGGAAGCCGAGCAGGCCTTCAAACGCTGGGCCGATCCGTCCGAGATCGCCGAGTCGATATATTTTCTGGCCGGCGACGCAGCGTCCTTCATCACCGGCAGCGACCTCCTGGTCGATTGCGGCTGGGTGGCGAAATGAGACGGAGGCCGAGCGAAATATCGCCTGCCCGAAGTAGCCTGGGGAGGTCGTAAAATGGGCGAACGGTTTTTAGTCACCGGGGCAACGGGGTGCATAGGAGCGTGGACGGTGCGCAATCTCGTCCGCGAAGGTATATACACCTGCGCATTGGTCAGGTCCGGCTCGCTGCACCGTCTGAAGCTGATCATGAGCGAGAAGGAATTGGCTGCTGTCGAATTCGTCAGTGGTGATATCACGAATATAAGTGCCATTGCGCATGCGTTGTCCGAGAATAAAATCACGCATATTATTCACCTGGCCGCCATGCAGTTCCCTTTCTGCAAGGCCGATCCACCGCTGGGCGCCGCGGTGAATGTCCAGGGGACGGTCAATCTATTCGAGGCGGCCGCACGCTGCGGTATCCGCAGCCTGGTCTATGCCAGCAGCACGGCCGTTTACGGTCCGGGCGACGAATATTGCTCCGGGCCGCTGCCGCACGACGCAGCGCTCAAACCACGCTCGCACTACGGTGTTTACAAGCAGGCCAACGAGGGAACGGCCCGCGTTTACTGGCTGGATAACGGCATTTCAAGTATCGGAATACGTCCCTACGTGGTCTACGGGCCCGGCAGGGACCAGGGCATGACGTCTACTCCCACCAAGGCCATGCTCGCCGCGGCTGCGGGAAAGCCCTACAACATTTCCTATGGCGGCCGTTTCGGATTCCAGTATGCAGATGACGCAGCTAAGGCCTACATCGACGCTGCCCGCGTGGATTTCAAGGGAGCTGAGGTTTTCAATCTCGGAGGCGAGACCGTCGGCATGGACGACGTTATCAGGGAGATCGCGACTTCTGCGCCGTCCTCCGGGGGGACCATCACCTGCAGCGACAATCCTCTTCCCTTCCCGGTGCAGATCGACAATGCGCCACTGATCAAACTGCTGGGCAGCCTTCGCGTGACACCACTTCCCAGGGGGGTCGCGGAATCCATTAGAGCATTTAAAAAGGCTCTCTCTGAAGGAAGAATCACGGCCGATTAGTTACAAACAACTATAACACTGCTTCCGCTATATCTTTTTGGGATATGGCAGCCTGGGCGGCGATGAGCTTGGCGATGGGCACCCTGAACGGGCTGCAGCTCACATAATCGACATTAATTGCATGGAAGAATTTTATTGAGGTCGGCTCGCCGGCCTGTTCCCCGCAGACTCCGATAGATATATCCTTTTTGGCACGCCGTGCCCAGAAAATGGCGGTCTCCATAAGTCGGCCGACGCCCTTGATATCGATGATTTCAAAAGGATTATCTTCAAGGATGCCGATCTCAAGGTAGGTAGAGAGGAACTTTTTTTCGGCGTCTTCGCGGCTGAAAGAATATACCGCCTGCGTAAGGTCATTGGTGCCGAAAGAGAGAAAATCCGCCACTTCGGCCAGCCGCCCGGCTCTCATGCAGGCGCGGACAGTCTCCATCATGGTCCCCACCTTCAGGGTGGAACCCTCGGTGCAACTCTTCTTTATCATGATCAGCTCTTGCGAAGTGATCACCTGAGGTATCATTATCGATACGTCAGCCGGGACCTCTTTCCTGGCCGCCTCGACGGCTTCGACCTGCATCCTGTATATTTCGGGATTTGTGACTGCCACGCGCACGCCCCTGTGTCCCAGCATAGGATTTATTTCCTTTAACTCTGCAATCCGCTGTTTGGTCCTGGGATCGGTGGTATCCGTCTCAGAGGGTAGGAACTCGTGCAGCGGCAGGTCAAGCAGCCTGATAATGATAGGCAGCCCTTTCAATTCTTTGAAGAGGCCGAGGAAATCCTCTTTCTGAAGCTTGCTCAGATGCTGCAGCGCTTTGGATTTCTGCCCTGCAGTCTCCGCCAGGATATATTCCCTGATGGCGGACAGGCGTTCGGGCCCGTTGAACTGCCTCTCCGTCCGGCAGAGTCCGATGCCTTCTGCGCCGAGCTTGATGGCCTGTGCCACCATGTCCGGCGTGTCCGCATTAGCCCTGACCCCCAGCCGCTTGGCCCCATCCAGCCAGGTGAGAAGCTCTTTGAACTCCTCTATCATTGTCCCTTCCTCAAGGGGAATGGTACCGATATAAACCGTGCCGGCTGTGCCGTCGATAGTGATGGTGTCACCCTGGTGGACGGTTTTTCCTTTACTTGTAAATAGCTTTCCTTTGAGGTCGATCTCTATATCTTCGGCGCCGCAGACACAGGGCTTGCCCATTGCCCTGGTCACGATGGCCGCATGGGATGTCAGCCCACCCCTGGAAGTTAGTACACCGTCAGCGGCTGCAATGCCCTGTATATCATCCGGGCTGGTCTCCGGCCTCACCAGTATGGAAGGAATGCTTTTCTTTGATAGGAGCATAGCTTCATCCACCGTAAACACCACCCGTCCGCTCACGGCGCCGGGGGCCGCTGCAAGTCCTTTGGTCAGAAGCTCATGTGATTGGGCCGATTTAATATGCTTGTGTAAAAGCGCACGCAGATCGTCGGCCTTGACCCTTAATATGGCTTCTTCCACAGTGATGAGGTCCTCGTGCACCATATCTACGGCCACTTTTATCGCGGCCTGCCCGCTCCTTTTCCCCGACCTGGTCTGCAGGATATAGAGCTTCTCCGACTCGATGGTGAACTCGATGTCCTGCATGTCACGGAAATGGGCTTCAAGCAGGGCGACTTTCTGATCCAGTTCCTTGTACATTTTGGGCATAATAGATTCGAGCTGAGATACGGGAACGGGGGTCGTGGACCCGGAAACTATGGCCTCACCCTGCGCCCGCTGGATGTACTCACCGAATAACCCGTGCTCTCCCGTGCTGGGGTTTCGGCTGAAGACCACACCGGTGCCGGATTTAGCATCTTTATTGCCGAAAACCATCGCCTGTACTATGGCTGCCGTACCTATGTCGGAAGGTATATTGTTGAGGCGCCGATATTCGATAGCGCGGATATTATCCCAGGACTCGAAGATACGCCTGATCGCCGCCCGCATCTCGGACATCCCGTTGACATTAAGGACGGTGTCCATCATGCCGGGCATGGATACCGGCGCCGATGAGCGAACGGAAACCTGGAGGCCTTTACCCAGTTTTGCGCGTGCCTCTTTCTCCAGGACGGCAACCGCCTGGGCGATCTCCTTCTCGGACAAACGGCCGGTCCTCTTATACTCGTTGTAGCCCTGGACAGAAACTACAAAGCCGGGTGGGACCGGCAAGCAGAGCTTTGTCATAGTTACCAGGTTGGCGCCCTTGTTACCCAGTAGCGTCTTATCCTCACAGTCATCATGAAAAGAATATATATATCCCATGGTTTTCCACCTCCGCTAACGAATATTATATATCATAACGGAGGGGGTGCTACTTCCGGCGTGAGACCGTGCCTGTGAAGGCAGCATCTCAAAGTTGTGATGGCATTCTCAAACGAGGAAGATAGTTCGATGCTTTATTTGCTGTGATCTACAACTATTTTCTGGATAATACTACGTCCTGGTCCGGCGCTCCCTGTGCATCTTCGCCATACAGCATTTTGTATATATCTGCCAGATCACATTTTTGTTTGTCAATTTCATCCTGGCTCAATCCGAATTCCTCCGGAGCCAGGTACATCAGCAATTTGCGGTCGAGCTTTGGTCTGGTCGGATCGTGTGCCTCCCAATCAGCGTTGCGTATTCTTTCTACAACGTTTTTCCTCGATAGCATGAGGGGCACCAGTTCCAGATCTTCTGTCGTTATATGCCCGTCTCCTGTATTCAGCTGGGTTGGCACAGGAAATATGTGGTTACTAAAATTGCCGGATACGTCCGGTACCATGCCCATACCGAATTTGCTATACAACTTGGCCAGGCTTGGAACGGCATAAGCAAATGCGTAATTAATAGGTTTCACATCGCCTGTTTCAATTTTTGTAAGCTGCGTGGCGTTCTTCCATATCAGTAGGCTTACCGGGTCATATACCGTATCCACGTTCTTTCTATTGGTGAGTCTGAAAAACCTGCCGAACTCTGCAATGTTTTGTGAAGGAATACCGGAATTCTCAATATAATGAGTTATATTGAAACCGGCGCCGCTCTGAGTCTTTTTATCGGGATACCTGTTTTCCATCGGCAGTCCGATCTCTTCTTTATAGGGAACTAATCGTATGCCACAGAAAATCTCATCCTGTTCATTTAAAGCAACTAAATGAAGAGAGATCGGGTCAAAAACATCGTATACCATCTTTTTTTCGATATCGAAATGTATGCCGCTATCAGCGATATACCTGTCTTCCTTTGCATACAGTTTAAATCTTGCCCGGTAGATCGCATCCGCGGCACTGCCCCTGCCGTCGATTAGATAGAATCTCACAGGCCCGATCTCGTCAACTTTCATGAAGATACAATTTTCGGATTTCATATATATTGCTCACCCCGATATTTCATATTACGGTTGCTAATTAAACGATTATCGCTCCATCATAATTTCTGAATACGATAATATCTTGTCGCCAAGCCGGTGTCAATGAACTATGTTCCTGCGCATGCGATGGCAACCCGCATGGTGGTATACTTATTTCAGAAGATTTATTTGGAGGGGTGTTATGGTTGAGACGATTGTCATGATTCACGGGATGTGGGGCGGGTCATGGTACTGGGAAAACTACAGGAAGTTTTTTGAAGGGAAAGGCTACCGCTGTGTCGTGCCTACATTACGTTTCCACGATATGGATCCGAAAGCAGTTCCAAATCCCGCGTTAGGTACCACCAGTCTGTTAGATTACGCTAAAGACCTTGAAGAAGTAGTTCGCAGTTGTGATTCACCACCTGTGCTGATGGGTCATTCAATGGGCGGTCTACTGGCGCAGATCCTGGGGAGCCGTGGCCTGGCCAGAGCGCTGGTACTGCTGACTCCCGCGTCACCGGGCGGAATCAACGCGTTGACGCCGTCGGTCGTCAGGAGTTTCTCGAGCGTATTAATGGGGTACGGCTTCTGGAAAAAGCCGAAGCGGCAGACTTTCAAAGAGGCGGTCTATTCGATGCTGCAGTTGTTGCCTGCCGAGGAGCAGAGGAAGACTTATGACCGGTTTGTCTATGAGTCCGGCCGGGCCGCCTCAGAGATCGGCTTCTGGTATCTCGATCCCAAGGGAGCCAGCAGGGTCGATGAACAAAAAGTCGTCTGCCCCGTCCTGGTTATAGCCGGCTCACAGGACAGGATCACTCCGGCTTCGGTTGTTAAAAAAGTCGCTGATAAATACGGGGCCGTGTCAACCTATAAAGAATTCCCCAACCATGCCCATTGGGTTATCGGCGAACCGGATTGGCAGGAAATAGCAGAGTATGTCTCCGGGTGGTTGAATCAGGTATTAGCTAATAGCAGGCGTTAGCCTGGCTGATTGCTTCGGCCGGGCGATGTCCGGATAGAAATAAGATCTTAAGGAGAGAGACAGATGAATAGAATCATGGAAACATTCGCTAAAACCGCAGGCGCCATTCTCGCCTTGATACTCTTGCTGGCACTGACCTTAACCGCCTGCGCTCCGGCCCCGGCCGCGCCGGCTGCTCCAACCGCTGCACCCCTCAAGGACATAGTCAGCGAACCCCTCTCGGTCACGGTTTTGCATGTCGGTGACACGCACTCTTACGTGATGCCGCACGACCTGATGCTCAAACTCAACGGCAGGGATACGCTGGTTGCACTCGGTGGGTATAGTCCACTGGCTTCCGCCGTTGACGCTATTCGCCAGAAGGAACGGAATGTCATGCTTCTCAGCGCCGGCGATGTGACCGAGGGTACCATCTGGATGCCCAAGTTTGAGGGCATGGCTGACTTTGCAGCCATGAACGCGTTGAACTTCGATGCGGTCACACTGGGCAACCACGAGTTCGCCAGCGGTACGCAGCTGGCCAATACATTGGTAAATACGATTAAATTCCCCGTGCTTGCCGCCAACCTGGACCTCTCGCAGGAGCCGGCGCTGGCTGCCAAGGTCAAACCTTATACCATCCTGGACTACGGCGGCCAGAAGATCGGCGTTATCGGATTAATCACCCCGGATACTCCGGGCATCGCCTCGCCGGGCAAGACGGTCAAATTCCTGCCGGCGGAGGGAATCGCCCGACAATATATATCCGAGCTCAACGGGTTGGGCATCAACAAAATAGTCATACTTTCACACCTGGGTTATGAGCCGGACCTCAAGCTCGCCGGAGCCGTGCCGGGCATAGACATCATAGTGGGCGGGCATTCTCACACATTTATGGGAGGTCCGGAATTCAGCGAAATGGGCCTCAATCCTGTGACTCCTTATCCCACTATAGTTACAGGGCCCGGGGGAGACAAAGTACTCATCGTGCACGCCTGGGAATCCGACCAGATGCTGGGACAGATCAAACTCAATTTCGACGATTATGGCAAGATCAGTTCATACAGCGGCCAGCCGTTCATATTCTCCACCGACAAATTCAAACTGAAAGACGATAACGGATGGAACCGTGTGATCTCGGGCACGCCCCAATATGCGGAGATCATGCAGGCCATTGCCAAAAACCCGGGGATCAGGATCTATTCGAGCAATCCCGGTATGGACAGCGTGCTTCAGACGTACGCCGACCAGTTGTCGTCCGATCTTAACACAGTCATAGGGACCGCCGACGAGGACCTGATCAGGGGCCCCGACAAAGGGCCGGGACCTATAATTGCCGACGCATTTTTATGGAGGGCAAAGCAGTTGGATCCGAGCGCGCAGCTTGCCCTGTTCGACACCTATGACGTCGATGCCGATATCTTCAAGGGCCCCATAACCGAAAACGATATTCAGATGGTGGTCGACCTGCGGCATAACCTGGCGGCCGTGACGCTCAAGGGCAGCCTGCTTAAGATGATGCTGGAGATGGGACTTGACTCCCATATCAAAGTGAAGATGCCCCCGCCCTGCTTCGAGCTCTCGGGCTTTAAAATGACCATCGACATGGGCCGCAAGAGCGGCGAGCGCATCACGGACATCCAGGTAGCTACCCCGGAGGGAGGATACGTCCCTATGAACATGGACGCCGAGTACACCCTGGTCACAACGGATTTTCTGATCGAGAAAGGGATAGCCCCGCTGGTTAACAAAATAAACTGGATGGGACCCATGGCAGATACTCTGATAAAAGGCTTCCTGAAGTACAGGCTGCTCGGCCTCGGTGATGCAGAGGTCTTGACCGACTACATCAAATATCAGAAGAATATCAAGAACCCCACGGTCCAGAGGACGACGCTGATCCAGCCAGCCCCGCAATAAGGGGGGCAACAGACTGCATATGTTGGCCTACTTTAGATATCCTGGATTTCAGGCTTTCTGAGAGATGCCTTTCTTCGCTTCCATATCTGCTATCTGGGCGCAGATCTCCTTATATTTCTGCTCCGTGATAGGGTAGAAAGACAGGACTACGGCCGCCATAATGAAGATAGCGGCGGAGATCGGGCCTAAGAACAGCCTGATGCCGAGCAAAGCGCTGGGCGCCTGAGGTATGAGGTTGGCCACATAGCCCATGGACTCCAGGATTAAACCCATCATGAGGATCGCCAGCGCCTGTCCGATCTTGAGGCCCCAGGTCCAAACTCCCAGGAATGCCCCTTCCCTGCGTTCGCCGGTGCACAGGTAATCGTATTCAATAGCGTCGGACACTATCGAATAGGGCATAGCATAGGTGAAGCCCATTCCCATACCGATGAAAAACATCATTATCAAAGTGAACGTCATCCCCAGAATATGACCGAACAGGAAGAGCACCATCAATGAGAGGGCCATGACGACAAAGCCGGTGGCGTAAGACAATTTCTTGCCCACTTTCTTACTCATGGCCACACTGACGGGGATAAACAGCATGGCAGTAAGGATGAGTATGACCATGGCGATCGTGGTCATACTCTCGGCGGCAAGCACGTATTTAAAGTAGTAAATGGCTATTGCGCTGACGATGGTGAGGGCCAGTATCTGCAATACGTATGTCAGCAGGATCAGTTTGTAAGGCCTGTTCTTAAAGACCTCAGTGTACGTCTTGACGAAGCCCATAGTATTTGCGGGCCTGGCGCCGGCGGGTTCCTTGACCGTGAACACCGTCACCAGCGTGGATATTAGCATTACGCTGCCGAATATGGTACCCATCAGCACGAAGCCCATATTCTTATCGGGGGCCAGTGCAACTATGGGAAGTGCGGCTCCAGCGCCCAATAGGGTGCCAATTACGGAAAAGCCGGAGCGGTAGCCCATCAGGGAAGATCGCTCATTATAGTCAGGAGTTAGCTCAGGTGATAAAGATAAGTAGGGTATATTTACAGTCGAATAGGAAGTGCACAGGATAATATAGACCACCATGGCATAGATGAAGAGCGTCCCCTGACTGATCCCCGTACCTGCAAGCAAGGCCGGGTTGGTGAACATGACAACCATGGCGAAGAAGAGTGGAATGGAACCTCCAAGCATGAATGGTCTGCGCCGTCCCATCCTTGTTACCGTCCTATCCGAGATAAAGCCGATAACGGGATCATAAAAGGCGTCCCACAGGCGGCCTACCATCAACGCTATGCCGGCCAGAGCAGCGGACAGACCCACGGTGTCCGTGAGGTAGTTCATCAGCACGAATGCAGTCGCCGTGAAAAACAGGTTACCGCCGAAGTCGCATACGCCGTATCCGAGCTTGGTACCCACCGATAGCCGTTTCTGTTCCATATCAAACCCCTTTAATTTATTGTGTCGGTCACATCGAACTCAACTTTGCCGACAAGCTCTGCTGTGAAACTGATCACCAGGCGGTGTTCGCCCGCAGAAACCGGCCCGGACTTCACCTTGAACACGGCCTCCGCATCCAGGGTCAGAAGGAATGGGTTAGCCGGGTTCACCGAGTTGCCAGGCCTTTCCACCTCCCCCGACTTTATCGCTATGCGGTCCGGCGTGAATGCCACACCATCGACGCTGACCGAATTCAGCGAATTTACCGCGGCATCCAGGATATTGTTCTTCAGCGTAAATTGGATGCCACCTGCCGTATTCTTCAGGCTACCCATAACATATAGGCCCCGGTACACTTCAACCGGGACCTCCATCCTGGCCTCTTCATGGACTACCAACCGTGTCAGAGGGGTCAACAGTGAGCGCATGGCTGTCACCATGGCCTGCTGGTAATTCTGCAGGTCGAGCACGTGAAACTTGAATCTGGTGGATGAGGCCCGGTCAAGCCGCCATCGCGTTACGCCCATGTCATCGCAGGTAACGGAGACCGGCTCAAAGGCAAATACGCCATCTTTGCTTATCCGCTCCAGGGGAACGATATTGCCGCTCCTGTCCACCGAGTAACCTGCCTGGTGAAAGAAGGCCGCCGTGCTCCACATACTGCGCTCCATGGCCCCGTATTTCTCGAGTAACGCGGGGTCCACCGGGTCGAGCAGGTAGCGCAGCCAGTTTTGATTAGAAGAGCGGTCGAGGGCGTAAAGGAAATAGTTCTGCATCACGGGTGACAGATGGGAGAGTATTTCGCCCTGCCGGAACTGATAGTGCGTGCTCCACTCCATCACTTTTCGCTCCTGCACAGTCCATGCTACCTCATCCCAGCACGGCATCCAGTAAACAGGGCAGGGCAGGTCGAAAATAGCCGCATAGGACGCAGGGTTCCTTTGCACGTTGTACTCCAGAACAGCGGATTTCTGCGGGTCAGGCGAACCAGTCCCGGCGTTCAGGTAAATTGCTGCGCACTTTTTAGAAAACAACCCCGGGTCCTTCAAGCCGGCCAGCGCTATATCCCGGCATGAACCAACAATATTGATAACTACAGGTTCCGGCGACTGCCGCAGGACATTGAGCAGGGCATTAGCCGCCGCGTGCGATGGGAGATCGGCATCCGGCTGAGCATCTTTCCGTGACATCATAGGCTGCGGCATGCCCACGACGACCGGCACTGCCAGCCCGGTGATGAAGTTCATCTGGGCTACGGCAGCTATCGCAGGATCGCCCGCCCATGGCGGATAGTCTATCATTATGCCCAGCAGGGACGTGTCGCCGCGGCTGGCCAGCGCGTAGTTGCAGGCCAGGTCCCAGTGGTCGTCCGGATCGGCATGCGGATGGAAGATGTCCGTCTGGTGGTATACCGGCCTCTTCATTGCGGTCACCTCACTTCTCAGTCACTGAACCTATATTTTGATTGACTCTGGCGTTTCGGCCAGCACGCGCCGGCGAACGGTCATACTTATTTACTGCTTTTCCCTCTCAAGCTTCAGGATGAAATTGCCGACCTCTTCAGGAGACGGGATCGAGTCGATCACCCCCAGCCGGGTTGTGGAGAGCGCCGCTGCTGCCGTAGCATATTCGATTGCCCCAGCCGTCGCTTTACCGGATGCAAGCGCTGACATGAATACCCCGCTGAAAATGTCGCCGGCCCCCGTGGAGTCGATCGCCTTCACGGACGGCGACGGGAAGTGCCTGGCAGTATTGCCTTCCACCAGCACTGCTCCCCGTTCCCCCAGGGTCACGATAGCGGTCTTGATACCGCGTTTCACCAGCCATCTTCCAGCAGACTCCGCGCTGGTGATATTATCAACCTTGATGCCGGTTATGATCGATGCCTCGGTTTCATTCGGCTTGATGATGTCGATGTGGCGGTAGGCATCTTCGGATATTACCCTGGCCGGGGCCGGGTCCAGGAAAGTGAGAACGCCCTTTTCATGGGCCATGCGCAAACCGTAAAAGACCGTATCCAGGTCATTTTCAAACTGAAAACCCGCCAGCATGGATTTCTCGATGACATGGCCGGCGCGGTCGATATCTTCTTTGCACAGCTTCAGGTTGGCGCCCGGCGCCACCGAGATCATGTTCTTCCCATTGTTGTCGATTAAGATGATAGCGATGCCGGAGTGCACGGTTTTGTCCACAGTGACAAATTCCGTGGAGATACCCAGCTTCTTATACATATCCAGCCCATACTGGCCATAACTATCCGAACCTACTCTTGCCACGAACTTGACGTCCGCCCCGAACAGTGCGGCGGTAACAGCCTGGTTGGAGCCCTTCCCGCCAGCACCCTCAATGAACTGGTCGGCTATCACGGACTCGCCCAAAGCAGGCAACCGCTGTCCCTTAAGGGACAGGTCGATATTGTAAGCGCCCACAATAGTAATCGTTTTCTTATCCATTTTTTCAACAATGATATCACTGCAACTTTTAAATTGATACACTACCAAATTTTTAATAATAATGAAGCCAGGGTATTGATTGAGGATTCAAGGAAGGAATATAATCAGGCAATGCCGCGCAGTGCGCTTCGGTAATAAATATGGATCTATACCAGGAATCCCGGCTCTCTATTCACAGCATGCTCAAAAGCGCACGCTTTGAAGTCATTCCCATGAAAGGGGTGGTTGAGGAGGTGGTGACACTACCCGCCGGCTCGGTTGTAACTGTGACTGCCTCACCCCGCAAGGGCATTGAAGCTACCTTCACGCTTTCCGAGGAACTGGCGGGACGCGGATTTCGCGTGGTGCCCCATCTCACAGCACGGCAGGTACGTGATAAGTCTCATTTGCATGAGATTGCAGACAGACTGGCAGCGGGCGGGTTTGAGGATGTCTTCATAATCGGCGGTGATATTGCCGAACCGGTGGGGACTTATGATTCGTCAAGCGCGCTTATAGCTGATATGCTTGAGATGGGCACCCGACCACGTCGTATAGGAGTAGCAGCTTATCCTGAGGGACATCCGCTCATCAATCGTGAATCCTTGTTGCAGGCGCTTAAGGCCAAACAACCTTTTGTAGATTACATGGTCACGCAGATTTGTTTCGACCCGCAGACAATCGGCAGATGGCTGGCGGACGTCAGGGCAAACGGTATTAAACTGCCTGTATACATCGGCATTCCCGGCGTATTGAAGCGCCCTAAACTGCTGGAGATATCACTCAGGGTGGGTGTGGGTGATTCCACACGATTTTTAAAAAATCACCTGGGTATGGTGGCCAGGCTATTGCAGCATGATATGTACAATCCGGATAGCCTGGTAAAAAATATCGCAGGATTAACCAGAGACCAGGTTGTAGCCGGATTCCATATATATACCTTCAACCAGTGTCTCTCAACCAAACACTGGCGGGAGAAAGCCTTAAAGCACTACAGGACAATGTGAAATGATGATTTTTGGCTCTATTTACTTCTGCAGCATATCGCGAAGCTCACGCTTCAGAATCTTACCCATCGAGCTCGTGGGCAGCGCATCCATAAAGACAAGCTTCTTGGGTATCTTATACGGGGCTTCTCGGATTCAGATCAATGCTCGCGTCAGTATCCCACCGTCTCGGTGCCCGTTTTGTTGATGCTGATTCGACCACTCCGGGCATCACGTGGGTATCACACGGATTTAAACGTGAACCTGCAGCTGTTAAAGAGATCAAGGCAGGCATTCACCACATCAGGATCATAAAGCTTGCCCTTGTTCCTTGATATTTCCTCAAGTGCCTTATCAATACCCAATGCCGAACGGTAAGGGCGGTGTGAAGCCATAGCTTCAATCACATCTGCAACTGCCAGGATTTTGGCTTCCAAGAGAGTATCCTCACCCTTTAGCTGATTGGGATAACCCGAGCCATCCAGCCTTTCATGGTGCTGAAGGACGGTATTTGCGATCGAACAGGGTAAATCCATGCTTTTGACAATTTCGTAGCCACCCTGGGAATGACTTTTTATCAAGCTAAATTCAATATCCGATAGTTTTCCTGGTTTACTGAGTATATCGGAAGGGACATACATTTTGCCGATATCGTGGATTACCGCCGCCATCCTGAGCTGATCTATCCGGGCATCTTCCAGCTTCATTTCTCTGGCTATGGCGATTGCCAGATCGGCCACATTCTGCTGGTGGCCCGCAGTGTAGGGGTCTCTCAATTCTACAATTTTGACCATGGTATTGATGGCGTCATGCAGGGTTTTCTGCAGATTTTCGTAGCTTTTTGTAAGTTTTTCTTCAGCCAGCTTACGCTCGGTGATGTTGTCGAAAACGGCCACAAAATATCCTTGTCTAGGGCAAAACACCGATATCGATAACCATATCTTCAAGGCGGATAAATATGTCTCAAAATGCTCGGGTACACCGGTTAAAGCCACCCTACCATATATTTCGAAAATATGAGGGTCGGAATCTTGCACCCCTGGAATGACCTCGGATACTTTTTTTCCGGTAACATTCGTTAAACCGGTCTGTTTTTCGAAGGCAGCATTAACACTGAGATAAATGAAGTCGTGCGGCTGACCTTGCTCAAAGATCATCATGCAATAGGCAAAGCCGTTCAGCATGTTCTCAAATAAGGAACGATATAATTGTTCGCTCTTCTGCAGAGTTTCACTCGCCTGTCTGCGCTCGGTGATGTCTCTGGCCTCGCCTAAGATGGATACCGGCTTGCCGCTCTCATCTCGTATGACGCTGAATTTACTTTCTGCCCACACAGTTGTGCCGTCCTTGCATGTATACTCAAGCTCCAAGGTGAGGATCGGATTGTATTCTGGATCGGCCTCCACCATGGGTATTTCCTTCAAAACAATTTCAGATACGAACTTGAGCGACTCAGGTGTGACATGTTGCTCCAGCGGCATTGCCATAATCTCCTGCGCCGTGAACCCGCGCAGTTTTTCAACGGATGGACTATGATAAATGATCTTAAGATCCATATCCATCAGCCATACGGTGTCCGTCGTATGTTCCGATAGCAAGCGGTACTGCTCCTCGCTTGCTTTTAATGCATCCTCAGCCTGCCTGTGCTCAGTGATATCGTGTACCGTCCCAATCAGTTGCGTACAGTTTCCATTGGCTTCAAAAACCGGGACAACAGTGACTTCACCTACTTTTGTGCCAGCGGGATAGACAGAGACTTCTTCCCAGCTAGCGGGCTGCCTATTTCGAATGGCTTCCTTATATTTACTAATAACGAGAGCACGCGCCGGTTCTGGGATGACCTCTTGAGCGAGTTTGCCGACAACCTGGTCTTCAGGCAAACCTGTCACTACTGTGAATCTGCGGTTGACCGAGATGAACCGGAAGTGATCATTAGGCTCTACGCCAATGATGAAAATGACATCATAGACATTGTCATAAAATAGTGAAAGAATATCTCTGGTACGCAGCGCATCTTCTATCATTTTGCGTCTGGTAATGTCCTCGTAAGTAACCGCCACTTCAAAATCCGGCTTTTTCGGGTGTGCAGTTTTATCGGCGGAGCGGGCAACCTTCTTCTCCGCCTTACCCCCCGGTTGATTGTTGCTGCTTTCTTTGTTGCCCTGCTTAGGTTTACCTTTTATCAAGCTACCACCTTCCGCCTTGGTGACTGTTACCTTGCAACCATTTTGTTAATCCGCCCCCTGATTCCTCCCTGCCTTTGGCATCAGATGTTGGAGAGACGGTCACAAATACACTCCAAAATAAAAAGGTACCAGGGATAATATAATCTTTCCCTAGCACCTTCAGATTTTGTACGTTTAGTTAGTTACGAACTAATTATATATCCCTTTTAACCATGTACCAATTTTGATAGTATTCCTATTTTCAAAGCGTGTCAAGAATATTGAACGGTGTGGGAAAGCCCACACCACCAGGCCTTAGCCAGAAGAAGCTACGGCTCCGGCTTCAAGCCCCAAGCTCAATATTCTGCGTCCGAGCGGTTGTTACGAGTCCAGTACCAGCGTGTGGTTGTGGCATCGGCCAGGGGCTTGATATAACCGGCATCGCTGAGCTGTTGCAGGGTGTTTTGCACGAGTTTTGGCTGTGCGCCGGTCTGTTGTGTAATCCGTTCGGCCAGGCTCTGCACGCTGGAACCGCCATTGTTGAAAACGCCGTGTCGCTCGATGAGATCGGTGCTCAAAAGTTTGAAGACCAGGTTCATGCGGTTGTGGCCGGCCACGCGAAGATATTCGTCATCAGTACATATTCCGTCTTCATACCTTTTGACTATGTAGTCCCAGAGATCACGACGCGGGGCTTCATGCGCTTCCATGAAATCGGCGACATAGGTTTCACTCATCCGGGAAGTCCGTACGATGGGAACATTGGCATCGTACAGGTCCCAGTCGTCTGTTAGGATCTCGATGTCGTATTTTTCCAGCTCCTCCCTCACGGTGGTCCCGGGAAACGGCGCCAGGAGGTGGATGCCGTAGTCGATGCCGAGTCCTTCGGCAAAGGTACAGGTATCAGCTATAGTCTCCGGGCTCTCGCCAGGTAGTCCGATCATGAACGAGGCCTGTGCGTTGATGCCGCTTTTCTTGCAGGCTTGCACTGCTTTGACAGCCTGTTCCATGGTGATCCCCTTTTTCACGCGCTTGAGCATCTCGGCGTTGCCAGACTCGATCCCGAAGACCACCATGTCGCAGCCCGCCTCGCGCATAATCGTAAGTACCTCAGCATCCACTGTGTTGACACGGGCGAAGGCGCTCCAGGTAATCTTGATGCCGCGGCTCTTGAGCTCATTACAGAAGGCCTGCACACGGGCCTTGTTAGAGGTGAATAGGTCATCCGCAATATTGATGCGCGTGAACCCGTAGGAGATGATGTCCTCAATCTCATCCACGATAAGTCGCGGGGTGCGGTAGCGAACCTTATGGCCCACCATGCGCCGGCCCAGGCAGAAGATGCACTGGTTTGGGCAGCCTCGCGATGTGATGATGCTGACCGGAAAGCCCAGGGCCAGGTAACGGGATATGGGCAGCAGGTGGCGCGCCGGTACCGGCAGTGTATCGAGGTCCTCGATAAAGGCACGCACACCGGTGAAATGTGTCTGTCCATCCTTGCGAAAGGCAATCCCCTTGACCGTATCCCATGCTGCCCGGTCCTGGATGACCGGCAGGAGTTCACGCAGGGTCTCTTCTCCTTCGCCCACGACGATTAAATCGATTTTTGGGTAATTTTTCAGGGTATTGGCCCAATCGTAGGAGACGTGCGGTCCGCCCATCATGGTGATGATAGCGGGGTTGTGGCTCTTGACATCCTGAATGATAGCGGCAGCGCCTTTGAAGTTCATCGTTACCGAGGTGGCACCTACCACATCCGGTGCGAATTCGTCGAGTTCGGCTGCGAGCTTTTCCTTCGTGTAACGACGTACGATGTAATCGAATATCCTGACCTCGCAACCGGCCTGCTCACAGGCAGCAGCGACATATGTGACGCCCAGTGGCGGAGAAGGGGCCTCTTCGAGGGGATAGGGTGACGCGATGATGGCGATCTTCATAGTTAGTCTCTCACGGCCGGATGGTGTTACGAACAACTATACTCTACCCATGCCCCCATCACAAAAAAAGCAGAAACCATGGAGATTCTTACTTTAAACGCTTTGGTAGGCAGTACCGGGAAAAAGCAAGAACATATTCTAAGAACTTCAAGTGTTCTTAGTCTTCTGTAATATTGGGCTTCATGCCGCCTTCGCGAAATGGGTCATTGCTTCAGAGACCTATCGTATTTTGCGAGGAGCTCTTCGCGGTTCTGTCTCATGTCCAATCCGGTCGGTCCAGCGGGATAAGGTTGATTGATCATCAACCCGGTCCACAGGATGCGATTGTAGGCCGGGAAATCCATCCTGTCTGCGGAGCTAAAGTCCATCCCTTTCGTGACTTCTGCCCAGTATGCCGCGTCGTGCGTTGGCCTGGGCACAATCAGGCTCGCCGGCCTGGGAGGCAGCGGCAGTTGTGTATTGTAGAGAGCCGGTGAGGGAGCGGCGGTGAAGCTCCACTTGCGCGGTGTCGTGTTGAAGACATCAGCCATGGGTTTCCCGAGTGCGTCGTTCAGGTTCATCGGCGGTAGGCCCAGTACCATTTCTATCGTGCGTAAAAAGTCGATGGTGTTGTACTGCGTGGAGACCAATGCCCCCTGCTTCACATAAGCACCGGCGATGTACGCGGGGCTGCGATGCGAATCGACGTGATCAGGTCCATCCTGGGAGTCGTCTTCAACGACAAAGATAAGCGTGTTGTCGGCGTACTTGCTGTCTGCGATCTTTTGAATCAGCAGACCAACCGCATAGTCGTTGTCAGCTTGTTGCAGTTCCGGAGTATTCACACCGTCAATCGCGGTGGCAAAGTTTCCGGTATGATCGTTCATCAAGCGGACCAGGCTTAGATGAGGAAGATCCTCTCCGCCATTGACGTACTTGGTGTCGAACTCCCGCTCCCACTCCTTGAAACGCCAATAGTCCGGATAAGTGGGATCCCAACCGCGGAAGTACGGATCAGTATAAGGGATGAGGGAAACCTCCGTAGGGTAAGCCGTAACCGTGTTGGTTGAGGCCGGATCGTGGGCGAGAGAAAGGCTGTAGGCGGAGGTTTGGGGGAATGTATAGCGGGTCCCATCAATGGAAAACCCATAGTTTCGCACCGTGAGTTTCGCCCGCAACGCAGCGTCCCACAAAAAGCCGGTATTGATTTCATTGTCCGGTCCATCCGGCGCAGCCGTGTCGGTTTGGCCCGGCAGCACATCCGGATCGTCCGACGTCAGGGGATTGGCGGCCTGACGCGCTGCGACGCCCGGCAGGGCAACATTCACACTGCGATTTAAACCACCCTGGTCGAGGCTGAGGCCGCGCCCCGCATAGGTCACCGTGTACTGGTTTTCTATCATGTTTTGAGCTTGAGCCGCAGTGGACCATGCCCAGCCATCATAGCTGACTTCGGCGGTGCACATAAAGTTATCCAACGTGACGAAAGTTCGAGCCAGCGAATGAAAATTGGGTGTGAGCGCCTTGCCGAATTCAGCCAGGGCAGGGTCGCCATTGCCGACCTCAAGGTCGCCCAGAATCTGATCGTAGGTCCGATTTTCCTTGATGATAAAGATCACGTGCTTGACACCCTGACGTACGGCGTCCATGATTGCCACGTCATTTGGACTCACGGTGCTTGAGAAACGGTTGTTCGCGGCTACCTGAGCAGTGAGTGTCAGGAGTTGAGCTTCATCGGGGGCCGGGAAGCTCTGCAGACCAGCTTTGATCAACTGGGGATTATACGCATTACTAGCATAGCCATTCTGGTGTGTCGGCGGGCCGAAGCTGTAATACCAGGTCGGGTTTGCACCCGTCGGCGACTTGGCATTTACCACATACACATATTTGCCATCGACGCTTAAACTCACGGAGGTCGGGTACCAACCGGTCGGAATGAGTCCAACCACCTTGGAACCTCTGTTGCTGGCGCTCAGCGCAATCACTGTCACGGCATTCAGATTGCCGTTCGTCACGTAGAGCAGCTTTTCATCCGGGGATAGCGCCACGCTGTTGGGGTTCGCTCCTTTATACTTCTCCAGCGCGGAAGGCAAGACCGACCCGCGCGGCAGTACCGGGATCGTTTCGAGGATCGCGTTCCCGGCAGTGTCGATGATATCGATGGTATCCGCCTGGTCTTCGACGACATACAGCAGGGTCTGGGCGGCGTTAAGCGTCATCTTGTTCGGTTGGCCTTTTACCGGAATGCGTGCCGTTATTACCGGTTTTCCGCCCAGGTTCACGACGACGATCTCGCGGTCACGCAGGCTTGACACGTATGCAGTGGTGCTCGCTCCGGTCCCTTTCACAGCCACCCAAAACGGATATTCCCCACCCGGTACGCCCACCATGGCAGGGTCGTTCTTGCCGGGGCGCAGGTCGAGATCCGTTCCCTTGGACCATTTGCCCAGTCCTCCGGTAAACACCGTGACCGAGTCGTTATAATAATTCGCTACCACCAGCGTCAGGCCATCCTGCGAGATCGCCACGCCGGCGGCCATTGGACTGACAGAGACCCTCTCATTGACCGGGATCTGCTGGCCGTTGGGCGGCTCAACAACAAGGCCATTGCCCGCGGGATGGTTCAAGGCAAGCTCTGTAGAATGTTGCCAGGATCCCCCGGCGTTCAGGATAAAGACGTGGACATTGTCACCGCCGGCCTGCGCGGGGTTAAAGGCGCCGGTGGTGTCATAGGGAAGATCCCCAAGTCCGCTGGATACATAGAAAGCCGTCCCGTTAGGATCGAATACCATCCCGTAGTAGGAATTGGGGACCATGACCACTTGCTTCTTGACCGGCTTGTTCGTCGAGATGTCATAGATAAACACGTACTCTTGCGAATCCGGCCAGTTGAAATAGGTACCCAAGGCATCTATCTTGCCGTCGGTTCTAAAGACGCGGTTATAGCCACTTGTCAGGACCAGAAGGGTCTTTTTATCCGGACTCACCAGGGTAGTAGCCGCCTGCCCGGCCAGCCAGTTTGGATTGTCGGCCAGGTCGGGATTCAACGGTTCAAATGTGGAACCCTGGGGCGCCAGCGGTGAAATCTGCTGGCCCATATTGGGTAGGGACTGGATGCCCTTCGGGGTTGGTTGGGGCCCTGGAATGCACGAACTGAGGACAGTGGCGGCAATAACCAGCACAGCCACGCACAAATAAGCCATACGATGAATTTTCATTTCTTTCCCTCCCCTACCAATACCAAAAGCGATATACAAAAGATTATAGTACACTTATGTTTTTACTACCATAACAGCTAATTCAACATCCATGATTTTCTTGATATTTCCTGGTTTAAACCATAGGATCAGTGTGTCGGCAGAACCTGTGATCTGACACATTGATTGGTCTGTCAAAACGAGGTCAACTTGGTGGGTTTGTACGTGGTAGGCCGTACAGGATTCGAACCTGTGACCCACTGATTAAAAGTTGGGCTCTCTAAAAACAGTAGCCGCAATCAATCGTGTAAAGTAAAGCAACCAATGACTCATGTTAATTTCAATATCGTCGTTGACGAAAACTGGTAAATATTAAGGTGATACTCCTGTATCATCTTAACAAATATTATAGTGTGTCCACAACTGCTTCACGACACCTCTACAAAGATTACTTCATTGATTCAAAATGGTAATGTTTTCAGAAACACCTTGACTGAAATATTGAACATCTGACAACCTCATTGAATATAGAACATGATTTGCTATTGGATCAAAGGATGGGACAGTTTTGTTTAGTTTTTGTTTAGCTATTGAAAAATATATCCAGCCATCATTAATTAATAGTATCTTCGCATTTACGGTATTATTCGCCGTGGTGATAAGTTCTAATTCAGGCGGTAATTGCTCGGAAGTAATTGCAACCACAGGAGATTTTATGTAGTCGTATTTTGCAGCGCGCTCTGCCAGATTGGAAGCGAAGAAAGATAAACTCGCAAAATAGTATATAACTAGCATAAAGACTATTATCTTTGCCATGTCATCATTAACTAAGATCGGTTCCTTTTGTATCCAGGACCAGTAAAATAAAAGAAACCATACAATTGGATTTACAATAATTCCTATTGCAAAACCTAGCATTAAACCCTCAAATGCCGGAGAAGCAGAAGGCCATTTTAAATACAAAGCTATAAACAGGGTTGCGCTAAAACAAATAAAGATAAATAACGCAATTGCAAAGTATCTTTTTTTTGTCCGGAAATCTGACGGTTCTACTAAAGGTAAATTATTTTTTAGGGACCAATATATAATGCCGATGCCTGCCATTGTACCTATTGTCATCATAGTCACCGGGATACAAAAGAACATATAATCTTGGACCGAGAAAGCAATTGATCCTGATGGAATGAAATAACATTTATAATATGCGTCTATATATATTCTGCCCAACACGTAGGTGACTGTCGCCCCTATGGTTGCAGCAGCAGCGAGAATGGCCAACCAATTATATTTATTAGTATTTGCCATATTGATTTACGTCGTAAAATGGTAAATAGGGTGAACAAGGTATCGATGTATATGCATTATACTTATAGGTATAACGTAATTATCATAACGGTGTCAAGTAGGTCTAGACAAGCGATCCCAAGGAGACATAATAATTCAAAGAATATGTTACTTAGCTGTTTAATTTTGTTGTTACTAATAGTGTACACAGCTACAAAATGCGTAAAAGTTAGAGCAACTGACTTTTAGTCACTGGGTCAGGGTCGAAGCTATTTTGGGCAAAAAGTCAGTGGATCTGTTGATTTTGATAAACATAAGACATATCATATAAGAGGTAATTTGGGGGATTTACCTACGATCACTTTACGATCAAGTGGTAGGCCGTACAGGATTCGAACCTGTGACCCACTGATTAAAAGATGGGGTCTTTAAAAACAGTAGCCCCCCCCTATTAATGTAAGCAAACTAACCATATCAAATGGTAATTTCAGTATCGACATATGCGAAATTATAATCGTATAAGGATATAATACAGAAGTATTAAAATATCATACCGATTTTGATATGTCAAACACCCTACGATCAAGTGTATAATATTTGGTTTCCATCTCTTGACACCACGTAATTCGAAACATTCTTAATTAAGGCAGGAAATTGCTCAAATGTTATCTCTCGTCTAATCTGCCTTTTCTCTTTTTCCATTTGGAAAATTCTCCCCAATAATTGCTTCGAGTTTGCCGAGTCTCTCCTCTATGCTTCCTAAATCCTTACTGTTAGTATCTATGAAAATAGACCTATTCTTAATCTTAATGACAGTAGAGATACCTGTAGCTACTACTCCAATACCAAATACAATTGCAAAGATATACCACCCTTCTCTCAATATGGCTGAGTTCATAGCGAAGATTTTTACCTCTGCCGTATTATCAACCGATAGCGCAAAACCTTGAGTAAGGTCAACAATCGCCAAAAAGGATGCTGTCGCAGCCGCCGCCGAGGTAAGAGAGATCCATAGACCTTTGAGTATATATTTAAGCCCAGGCCAAATGGTGTCCTTAATATATTGTAGGCACCTACCAAATGCCCGGGTAGTTTTATTACGGAATTCTTTAAGGTTTAAAATTTATTATCCTCCTATAAGTATGTTTACATAATATATAAACAATAGGCACAAGACTTGTCAAGTCTTTTAGCGGGAAAAACAACTCATTAAGTCAAGATTTGCAACAAAACGGGATGATACCTGGTTTATCAGATCTAACGTTACTGAGTGTAACAGCCTCAGAATATGTGAGTCCTAGAGCAACTGACTAACCATCAGTTGGACAGGGTCGTAGCTATTTTCATTGATTTGTCAGCAGCTCTGTTGATTTATGTAAGCAAAATATATATCACATAAGAAGTAATGTGGGGGAATTAATTACGAGCGGTTTACGATTGAGTGATAGGCCGTACAGGATTCGAACCTGTGCCCCACTGATTAAAAGTTATATCCAATAAAAACGAGCCGCTTTATTGAGTTAGGACTTCGACTGTCCAGTTGGTATTTACCCCCTCAATACCAAGATAAAATGTCCCTGTGCGGTAAACATAGCTGAAATCCGTACCTGCCCCTGATGTGTTAGCAATCAGGTCTACGCCCCCATCGCCATGAATCCAAATTGCTATACGTCCACTGAAGTCACTGGTGGGATTATTTGTCCAGCGGATTAACCAGGGTGATGTATTTACTGTGAATGGCTCTGTGTTCTTTGTGCCCGTCCCGCGCCAGGTTTTTATAACCACGGATGGCTCTTTATAGGTTGGTGCGGGAGGTGGTGGCGCAGGAGGTGGAGGGGTAATGGCCGGTGGGCTGGGCGGCAAGGGCGGCGGGATTGGGGCTGGCCTGGAGATCATGCAAATACCGCAGGAAACCACGAGCAATAAAACCAGCCCAATTATTACCCACCATATTTTTCTCATCACATCCTCCTATTGATTGCCACTATCACGCCGTAGATTTCACAGTCCCGCGTTAGTTGCGTTAAAAGCGGCTGTTCACTCGTAAACCTTGGAAGATCGGTTGCGTTAAGGCGATTTTTACGGGCATAATCTGGCATATTATTAATTCTTTTGCCTGATCGTATTTTATACCTGAGAAGTGGTAGGCCGTATAGGAATCGAACCTATGACCCACTGATTAAAAGTCAGTTGCTCTACCAACTGAGCTAACGGCCCGGGAAACAGCAAAAAGTTTACCATATTCCACGACCAACACCAAAGTACAACGATGAAAACGTACCGGGCAACCGGCCGCTGCTTCATTCGTGGCTAAGGGTTGTCAGGTAACCGGCCGATCTAAACTTACAAATCGGAAGCCTTTTACCCTGAATATCTCAGCCAGGAACTACCAGGTACAAGATACTCAAGGCAATTGAGAATTGAGCGGCATAGTACAGGATATGATTAGCTGCAATGAACGGCTTGGAATCTTTGTTGTCATAATAAGTCATAACCAGGACAAGGTCTGACAACAGGAACAGGATAGCTCCGGTCGCTAATAGTACAGTGCAGGCAGTAAAACCTTGAGTAATTGCTGCATAGCAAGCCTGCGTCATCATATAGGACAAAACGAATGAATATGCATAGGTGTCAATGCTATGTTCAGCGAAATTGAATTTGAGTATAAATTTGCTAACACCGGCAATTATGATTGCCAGAACAAGTGCAAATACGAGCGGTATCCAGCTGAAACCGAAATAAATGATGAGTGCCGCCAGATAGAAAAGATGGCCTGCAAGGAAAGCCACCATTCCGCCATGCAGATAGAGTGATGATGATTCCTTGTACACTATCTTGAGGTCTAAAAGTATATCCCCTATCAGACCGCATATCAGCCCCATCATAATCAGCATGGCGAAAGTAGCTACGCTTTCGCCTGGATTGACCATAAAAGAGGCAAAAGCTACTGATATGAATAAAAAGCTGGTTATAGTCTTAAGAAGCAGTGCCTTTACACTACCTTTACGGTCTCTGTAAATGAGAAACAGGGTTAATGCAATGGCACCTAAGAATATAATCAGATAAGGGAAGAAATTCATAATTTATCACTCCTTGTATTTACTGAGCCGATTATTGGGCCGTACCCCTAAATATGAATAAGTGGCGCAAGAAAATAGTGGAGCGGGTGAAGGGATTCGAACCCTCGACGTCTTGCTTGGGAAGCAAGCACTCTACCGCTGAGTTACACCCGCATAAGCAGGTTTTATATTAGTTTTATTGCCGCCGGACTGTCAAGTCGACTGCTCCACCGTCCTGATCGATTGAATCTGCCAACCTCTACCATTGACAATACGTTCTCCGGCTTGAATACGGCCTCGCTTTAGATATACAATCAACCGAATACATAGAGCAGGAGCAACGCATGACTCATCCCTCCCTGGATTCACTCTTCAGGCCGCGGTCCATCGCGCTGGCAGGAGTGTCGGCTGATACAGGCAGGCCCGGGCCGGCCCAGTGGTATTTAATGAGCATGCTCAGATTCGGGTATAAGGGGAAAATATACCCCGTGCACCCCGCGGGCGGCGAGATATACGGGCTGAAGGTCTACAAAAATATGTCAGAGATACCGGGGGAGGTGGACTACGCCGTGTCCGCCGTCTCTGCCCGCCATACACCGCAGTTGATCAGGGATTGTGCCGCCAAGGGGATAAAGGCAGTGCACCTCTTTACCTCCGGTTACAGCGAGATCGAGGACGCGGGCGGCAGGCGGCTCGAGGAGGAGGTCCTGCAGATAGCAAGAGAGGGCGGTGTAAGGCTGATCGGGCCCAACTGCATGGGCATTTACTGCCCCTCGGCCGGGCTGACCTTTGCAGGTGACTATCCGGACCAGGCAGGCTTTTCCCCACGCTCCGGGCCGCTGGGCTTGATCTCACAGAGCGGCGGTAACTGTATCTACTGCATACGCGAGGCCTCGGAGAGGGGGGTTTACTACAGCAAGGCCATAAGCTACGGCAACGCCGCCGATTTGAACGAATGCGATTTCCTGGACTATATGACGGATGACCCGGATACAAAAATAATCGCAATGTACATAGAGGGTATAAAAGAGGGCGAACGGTTCAAGCAGGTCCTGAGACGGGCCGTCAAAGCGAAACCGGTCATCATCTACAAAGCGGGCAACACCGAAACGGGCGCCAGGGCCTGCGCCTCCCATACCAGCGCCATCGCGGGCTCGACTTCCACCTGGAGGGCTTTCCTCAGTCAGCTCGGCGTCATCCAGGTGGACAGCATGGACGAATTAGTTGACATAAGCGTCGCACTGGCATTCATGCCGCATCCGGCCGGGAAGAACGTCGTCGTGGCCGGCTCGGGTGGGGGAGTAGGTGTACAGGCTGCCGACGATATCACAAGGGAGGGCCTGCATTTGCCGTTTCTGCCGATAGAGCTGAGACGGACGCTGCACGGGATTTACGGTACGGAGGCCGGTAGCATGTTCAGGAACCCGGTGGATATCCCCCCTGCGGGCAGCAAGGAACATTACATAAAGGCGATTAAGAACATTGCAGATTCGAAGGACGTGGACATCATCATCATGCAGTTTCCTCTGGACCTGTGGGCGCTCTCACGCAGGTCGGTGTTGATGGGACGCTTCATGGAAGTGGTATCCGATCTCAGGGAGAGCATTTCCAAGCCGCTGGCCGTGGTGCTGCACAACTCGGCTACGGCACAGGCCAGAAGGCTTGAAGAGGAGGCGAGGGCCCGTTTCACCGCGTTGGAGCTGCCGGTTTTCCCGTCTATCTCAAGGGCTGCCCGCGCGATCAACCGCTATATATGGTACAACCGGCGGCATTAATGCCCTGCAATGGGAGCCGGCCAGGTGAACCGGCTGATATCGGATAATAATTAATAAATCGGAGGTAACCAATGGCGAAGCTTAGCACTCCTGCGGATATCCTTTCCTACGCCAGGGATAATAACTGGCTGACCCTGAGCTCCTCGGAAGGGAACATATTGAACATATTCCTGACGCCCTCCGGGAACATAATCGAAGTGTACTTCGAGAAGAATAAAATGACCTTGAAGGCGCTGCCCTTCTTCGTGGGCAAATAGCGCGGTTTACACGGCGAGCTTTTCCTTCAGTCTATCTATTGGTTTGGGATAATGGCCCACTGCGCGGTATTTCCTGGTGTATATAGCTTTGTTGGGGCAGTGGTTGAAACAACTCCAGCAGCCGTAGCATTTATCCATGTCAAAGACGGGTTTGGGGTCCAGCTTGATAGCTTTATAAGGGCATAGCTTTTCACAGGTATGGCATTCCTTGCACAGCTCCGCATCTACGTACTTGGTTCCCATATCATCCCTCGACCTGGTGCGGGAGAACTCGGGCAGCAGGCTGTATAACAGGCCGATGGAGATCTTGCGGCCTGCCACTTCCTTCTTCTGAGCTATCTGATTACAGGCCGCTTTCAGCTCGCCGACAAAGCTCTTGAACGCCCTCAGTTCTTTCTCGTTTGGCGCCTGCTCGTTGCCCCGTCCGCCGGCTATCATCGGCGGATAACTTTCGGGGGTATGCAGTGAATGTCCCGCCACGATCCTGAAGCCACGGTCCGACACCAGTTGTGCCAGGTCTTTCAGCGTCTTGCCGTTGATGAAGCCGTACGTATTGAATACGAATGCCGGGCTGTTGTCCTGTAGAGGTAATTTCTGCAGGTAGGTCTTTACAAGCTGCGGGGCACCCAGAAAATCTGTGAAGGTGGCAAATCCGACGATTGCGCAGCCCTGCAGGTCCGGGATGCGTCCGCTGACCATATTGACCAATTCCAGGTCGATGCTCTTTATATTGGCAGCGATATAACGGCAGGCTAATCTGGTATTTCCGGACCCGGAATAATAGCAGATCACGCCCCTGGGTCTTATATCCGTTGTGCCGCTATCAGCCATCTATTTTACCTCGATCGTTTGCTCTCAATTCCGCGCTTTTTAAACGCCTGCGCAAAATCCAGGAAGGTCTCACGCGTGGTGTATTTGTAGCGGTATCCCAATACCCTTTTCAGCTTATCGCTGGATACGATCCAGGGATACCTCACCATATTCAATGCCGGGCTGGGGAACTCGCTGACAGAGGTCAGCCGCAGGTACCAGGCCAGGTTGTTCAGTACGGACATTATATCGAATGGTATGGGCAGCATGCGGTTGCCCAGCAGCTTTATCATCTCGGGAAAGGCCATGCTGCCGTCGGCGCCCACGTTAAAGACCCCGCTCACCCGCCTTTGCAGCATGAGGTATATGATCTCAACCAGGTCGTCCTCGTGCACGTACTGGAAGGGCTGCGTAACAGATGGCAACAACACCAGTTTCTTCTGCATGTGCCGGGCCAGCGGATTGTCGAACACCGGCCCGGCGACAAAAGATGGGCGCAGTATGGCGACGGTATATCCGGGATTACCTTTGATAAACCGGCTGAAAATGCCCTCGATCACCTTCTTGGTCTTGCTGTACACGAAGTCATCGTTGCCGCGCAGCGGGCTGTCCTCCGTCAGGGGATTATCATTATCGGCGTGAAACCCATAGGCCGTGGCAGAACTCGTGTACACTATTTGCTTTACCCCGGCTTTTAGGCATGAGTCAAGCACGTTTTTGCTGCCGCCGGTGTTTATGTCCTCCATCAGGTTTTTATTGTGCAACGGGGGCACGACGTAGGCCAGGTGCACCAGGGAGTCTATGCCGTGGTCCGAGAGGATATCCGCCAGCGGCTCCCGCACGTCCTTTCTGAAGAACGTGAAGTTGCCCGGCCTGACCGAAGGCTCTCTTATGTCGATGCCGACGATCTTTTTTACGCCAGGCTTACCGTCTAAAAAGGCCAGCAGCTTCTGCCCTATGTAACCGGATACACCCGTAATGAATATCTTTTCCAATGTTAAGCCTCCGTTTAGAACGGGGTGGTTTGCGGCTCAGGTCAACTTCCTTTCTCCAGTATGTGCACGCACATGGCGGCCTCCTCGACCCCGATATTGCCCCCGCCGTTCTCGGCCAGCCCTACACGTGCCTTCTCAACCTGACGTTCGCCCGCGTCGCCGCGCAATTGCAGGACCAGTTCGTAAATCTGGGCCAGGCCTGAGGCGCCTATGGGGTGCCCGCGGCACTCCAGCCCGCCGCTGGTGTTGATGGGTTTGCTGCCGCCGATTGCGGTCGCCCCCGTTTCCGCGTATGGGCCGCCTTCACCCATGGGACAAAAGCCCATGACCTCTGCCTGGTGCAGCTCTCCCCAGGCCGTGGCGTCGTGAAGCTCTGCCAGACTGATATCACCCGGCCCCAGACCCGCAAAATCGTAGGCCTGCACCGATAGGCGCTCGCCTATATCCTCGCCGTCCAGGGACCTGTCGCTGCCCTGGCCCAGGACGGAGGCGCGTATCCTGACCGGACGGGCGTCGATCAGCTTTTTCAGGTATTTTTCCGAGCAGACTACGGCTGCCGCCGCGCCGTCTCCTACGGGTGAGCACATGGCCCTGGTCAACGGGTAGGCCACCGGCTTATCGGCCAGCACCTCCTCCACCGTCATTTTCTGCTGGTATTGCGCCAGCGGATTCCGGTAGCCGTGCAGGTGGTTCTTGGAACAGATAACGGCAAGCTGGCGCTGCGTCGAGCCGAACTTATTCATATGCCACCTGGCGCCCATGGCATAGGCGTCCATGAAGATGCTCCTGCCTTCGCCAGGGGCAGATTTATCCTCGGGTATATCGATCTTTAGCACTTCGTTGAGGCTGGTGATCATTTTGATGTGCTTCTCGAAGTTCTCCACGTCCATGCAGGACGCGTAAGCTGCCAGCGACAGGGCTTTGTCAGGATTGCTGATCTTCTCCGATCCCAGTGCCAGCGCCACGTCGTACATGCCGGCGCTGATGCCGGTTGCAGCCAGGTGAAGCGCCGTGGACCCGCCCGCGCAGGCGTTTTCAACGTTTGTCACCGGTATCTTATCGATGCCCATGCCGCGCATGACGACCTGCCCGCGTATGGAATGCTGGTTGGCGAACATGCCCCAGAAAGAATTGGAAAAAAAGACCGCCTGCAGGTCTTCTTTGGTGAGGCCGGCGTCCAGCAGGGCAAGACGCGTGGCCTCCTCCGCCATAGTCCTCACGCTTTTATCGGGGTATTTGCCGAAGCGTATCATGCCGACGCCGATGATGTAGACCCCTTTCATGGCTGGTAGACCTCTTTGACGATCATGTTGCCGGCGGCAATCGAGAGGGAGTCGTTGGAGCCGTCCTCTACCAGGCCGGCGCGGGCATCGCGGAAAATCTTTTCGATGGGCAGTTCCTTGCTCAAACCGAGGCCGCCGAAAATCTGCACGGCATCGCTGGCAACCTTGTAGGCGCCGTTGGTACAAAACACCTTGGAGGCGATGGAATGCTGCAGCGAAGCCGGGGTATTGTTCATGTTGTAGACCATAACGTTGCGTGATAAAGAGCGGCAGGCCTCTACGGTGGTGAACATATCGAACAGTTTGGCCTGCACCCAGGCATGCTCGCACAGCCGCCTCCCTCCCTGCACCCGCTCAGCGCTGTACTGCAGGGCCAGGTCGTAGGCGGACTGGGCCAGGCCGGTGAAATAGGCCCCCATGCTCATATTGGCGTGGGCCAGTGTCAGTTCGGTCATGGCCTCGTAGCTCTGCTGATCTATGATCATCTGGTCGCCCGGGCAGACGACGTTATCGAAGAATATCTCGCCCTGGGGGAGTTCGCGCTGACCCATCTTGTCCAGCGGCTTGCCCCGGCTTACCCCGGGCTGGTCCAGGTCGATCAGGCAGATGCCGCCGCCGGCCATGCCCAGGGCGGGATCGAGGTTGACGAAGAGGGCGCAGTTGGTGGCCACTGGACCGTTGGAGATCCAGGCCGCTTTCTGCCCGTTGAGTATCCAGTCACTGCCCTTTTTAGTCGCCTTCAACTGCTGCGTGATCTTACTGTCACAAAAGTGTGCCGTTCCCGGCATGAGTATGTCTGAGCCGTGCTCGGGCTCGGTTATGCCCCAGCAGCTCATTATGGATGCGTCCTTGCAGTTGACAAAGGGCAGGATGAACTTCTCTATCAGCGGATCTGTGCAGATCATCTCGGCGTAAAAGGCCGCGAAGCAGGAGCAGCCCAGAGACACGGCGAAGCCGACACCCCCGTAGGATATCTCCTCCCAGAATATATGTATGCCCAGCGCATCCAGGCCCATGCCGCCGTATTCATCTGAAACGTAGATGGTGTGGTAGCCGTTCTCATACATCCTGGCCATGGTCTGCCAGAAGAGCGATCCCTTCTCGATCACCTTTTCCGGTGGCAGCTTGTCCAGAGCCAGGGCGGCAGGCCGCACCACCTCGACGGCGAACTTGTGCAGTTCATCCTTTAAATTAAGGTGAAATTCAGGTAAATCCAGGTCCAGCTCACGGTAACCCATATCTGCCTCCTGCCATTATTAGAATGTTTCTCATCAGTAGTCTGCAAACTTATAGATCGTTCCTTCGCCGCGCTCGAAAGATTCCTTGAGCTCCCGCGCCAGCGGCTTTTCCGTGATGGTTTTGGGCAGAGTTTTGACCACCTGCAGGTAGGAGGGCATGAAGTTGGGCTGCAGCTCTTTCTGCAGGCAGGAGAAAAACGTCCCCGGCTCGATGGATTTTCCCTCGAACAGCTCGACGGCGGCCACCAGGTCGCTCTCGCCAGGTGCGCCCGAGGCGGCAGGTATTCCATAGACGCATACTTCACTGACCTGAGGCTGCTTGCCGATTACCATCTCCACGAAATCCGGCTGGATGAAGTCTCCTGAGCGCCGCAGCTCCGTGCCCTTCCTGTAGTCGAAAAACAGCCAGCCGTCCTGGTCCTTGTGCACCATATCGCTTGTCCGCAGCCAGCCGCCCCTCGTCTTCTCCCTGGAGGCGTCGGGCAGTCCCAGGTAATCCACCTTTGTCTCTCCCTTGGTCATGCGGCAGATCAGTTCGCCCGTGGAGCCGGCAGGGAGGTCGTTGTCGCCCTCGTCGACCACCCTCAACTCCAGGATGCCGGGAATGGTCTTGCCGAAAGACCCCAGCGGCCCCTGGCCGATCGGCTTATAGGCGAACCCGCCCTCCACCGAGCCGTACCATTCCAGTATCCTGACATCGAACCTTTTTTCGAAATCGTTCCAGATAGCCGGCGGAGTGCCGGCGCTGATCACGATGCGCACCGGGTTCTGCGCATCGTCCGGCCTGGCAGGCTCGTTGTAGATGGCTGCCATCATGCCGCCCAGAAGTGAAAAGGATGTGCACCCGTATTTGCGGCAGATGTCCCAGATGCGGCTCTTGGTGAAGCGCGGGCTGATAACGGCCTTGATGCCCAGGCTGAGGGCAGGGAAAAAGGTCACCGACTGGGCGTTGCCGTGCGTCAGGGATAGCCCCGTATACAGGACATCGTCTTTCTTGTACCGCCAGACCAGGCTGGTCAGTATGTTATACATGCCGGTGCGGTTATTGCGCACCATGACGCCCTTGGGCTCCCCCGTCGTGCCCGAGGTGTAGACGATTTGCATGGGGTGCCGCACGTCGAATATCTTCTGCTCGACCGTTTCCCAGGTTGCAGCTTCAATCGTCTCGTTCAGCGCTTCGTACTTGGGGGAAACGGGGATATTCTGTTCGGGCAGATACACGGGGATGACATGCTTGACCGTGGGAGTATCTTTTAGCACCTCTTCAAGCTGCTCCAGGCACTCACCCGAGACGATAACGGCCTTGGACTGGGAGTTGTTGAGCATGTACTTGAGGCGTTCACCCCTGTTGCGCGGGTCGATAGGGACCATGACCGCGCCGGTGGTGGTCCCGGCCAGCATGGAATAGACGAACTCGGGGTGGTTACGCATCAGGACGGCGAAGTTGTCCCCGCTACCTATGCCCTTCCTGGTGAAAAGGCCGGCTATCTTATTGGAGTTTTCGTACAATTTGCGGTAGGTAAGGACATCTTCCCCATGTTCACCCCTTTCAAAGATGAAGACCTCCCTGTCGGGCGATTCCTCGGCTCTGATTTCCACCAGGTGTGAGGCGATTACCTGGTTGAGATGCGCCTTGCTTCCCATTGCTCAGCCTCCTTGCCAGGCATTATTCCTGCTCGATAGCGCCGATGAATCCCCTGGTAAAGGTGGGGAACTCTTTATTGAAAGTCTCCTTCCAGTGCTCGTCCGTCCAGTACTGGTGGCGGTCGAAGTAGGGGTCCTTTTTAGCCACGCTGACCGATACGGTGACCGCCATATCCACATTTTCCATCTTGTTTAAAGCAAACGAGGCAAATCCCAGCGTGCTGAAGACACGGCAGTACAGCCCCAGTCTCCAGGCCATGGAAGCAGCAGCTCCGGCGGCCATATTGAGGTTGATGGCCTTGAACTGGCAGCTCGGCCCGCGTGCTGTCAGCGATTCGACCTCCTCGGCTTTGTTCATCTCGGCGCAGGTCTTGTAACCGCAGGCCCCGCAGTTGAAATTGAAATCGGATTTTCGCCTGTCGCCGAACATCAGCAGGGCGCACGGCTCCTTGATCAGCTCCATCAGGAACCTGCCGTCGCGCGCAGCCAGGGGAGACATGTCTCCCAGCGAGTAGCAGAACTCCGCGATCTCCTGCTGGTCATCCCTGGTCAGACGGGATATTTTTACAGTGTTCCTATCGCCGAAGCGGAAGCTGTTGTGCGCCGCCACCACCATCAGTTCCACCGCGCGGTCCAGGCCGTTTGTCAGCATTTCGTTCATTTCGGTTGCCATTTCATCTTCTCCCTGCTTGCTCAACTGTAAATCGACCTGAACTGCGGCCAGAGGCGCTTGATGATGCGGTCGTTCATGGTTGTTTCGTTGATATCCGCGTAGTCCTTGGGTATGTCGCGGAAGGGGCTCTTCTCGGTAACGGAGATGCCCACTGCCAGGCAGAATCCCGTGTTCTTTGGCACAATGGCCATGCGCATGGCGGCTGCGCCCGCCGACCAGTAGACGCCGTAATCGATGCCCATATTCCTGGCCGTGGATATAATAGCCTCGATAGCATAGGATATATTGTTGGCGCGGAAAAGGCAGAGCGGCCCGGTATAGGCTATACCCGGCTCCCGCTCCAGCTTGGGCACCTTGCGCTGGTACTCGCAGGTCAGGTGGCCGCACACGTTGCAGTTGATATCAGCGGGATCGGTCAGACAACGGATCGACGTAACTATGAGAATCGCGTCGGCGTCCCGCAGCATCATGGCGTCCCGCTTGAAAAAATCCCACTTCTCGTTTTCACCCGACATCTGCTCGGTGGCCTGACACAGGTCCTCAATGTCGCACTCATCATCGATGATTTGAACTGTACATTCTCCCACGCCTCCCACGCGGGGAGAGGTCGTGGCACTTGCCAGCAGCAGGCGCGCCGCGATTTTGGCGGCCTGGCTCCTGTCCTCCTCGTATTGCCTGATACTTCTCTCTATGCTCATCCGGTACCTCCCGAGCAACGGCTATATTTCAAGCCCGTATTTTCGAGCTATGCCGGGATAGGCTGCGTAGGCCGGTTTAAGCATAGGAAGCAGCTTGAGCACCTTGGGCAGGGGCCCCTTGGCCTTCAGCAGCCCCTTGGCCAGGCCCACCGGCATGGTAACCTGCTGCAGCCAGAACTGGTGGCAGGTATCGCCGCTCAGCCACATCTCGATGGTCGGCTTGATATCGGCCGGGCCGCAGATCACCTTCCCCTCCCGCGTCAACCAGATAAAGCCGTCCGGGTGATCTATGGTGAACTTGATAACGATATCGGCCTCTATGAATTTTGGACCTACCGTGGGATCATTGACCAGGGTATTAAACAGCTCGCCCAGCACCTCGTACATCTTTTCCGTGCTTTGAAATACAGCCATCTAGCCTCCTCCTCTGCGAATATTTAAGCGCTTCGAGCATATTACAACAATCAATGGGACATTTACAAGACGGTAGAGCCTATCTGCAGGTAAACTCGCACAAGCTGCGCTATACCTATGATCAGCAGCATAGCCCAGGTGGCCGCCTTAAATGTCCGAGACTTCATCTTGATGAAACTGCCGATGACAACCCCGGCGATGAATCCGGGCAGGACCATGGCAGCGAGTTCCAGCGTGATGATGCCGGCCTGGCCTCCGGCCCACATCGAGATCAATAGCGCAAGATTGAGTATCAGCCAGAGCACGGACAGGGTGGAGCGGAACTGAGCGGGGTCATCTATCACCCTGCCCGCGTAATAGACGATGGGCGGTCCGCCGGAGGCGAACAGACCCTGGAACAGCCCTCCGGCGAAGATGACGGGCGCGGCGACCCAGATCTTCAGCGGCTCGCGGCGGGCATCGCTGCGATATAGGGCGACCAGTTCAAGTATCGATGTTACTACTATAAATAAGCCCAGCAGTGCGATCAGCAAAATCTCGCTGACATAGTCTCTCAGAAATATGCCGGCGGCCAGGCCTATGGCCGCCAGCGGCAATATGCCGACCAGTATCACCCGCCAGCGTATATGGCCGTGCCAGCGGATGATCAACCAGACGCTCTGCAATGTGCCGATGGTCACCAGCGCGGGCAACAGCGTTTCAATAGGGAAGAGGAAGATGCCCAGCGAGAGGGCGATGATGGTCGAGCCGAAACCCAGGTAGGTCTCCACCGAGTGGGCCAGCACCAGGATCAGCGCCAGTATCGCGATATCGGTCCAGGCAAAGGGTATAAGCACGTTTATTTGGCGCGGTAGAGGTCGTTGAAATACTGCGTGGTCATCTCCTTGGCCTGTGCCCGGTCGGGCAGTGAGCCGATCATGCCGTAGATCGCGGCCTCGCCCGATATGTCCTCCTGCTTCAACAGGGAGACCTCTTGGACGGCGTCCGCCAGGTCATTGAGGAAGGGCTCCACGATCTTCAGGTGCATGGGGGATACCGTGAAGTGCAGGCTGGGCGGCATGTGCTGGCTGTCGATGTGCCATCCGCGCACCTTCATGGCATCTCCCAGTGCGTAGAGGTTCAGAGTGTCGCTGCCGACGGCGAAGGTGGTGGCGGGAGGGTCTCCGATTATATGCAGGCCGGGCAGTCTGCTGATGCCTTCCATCAGCAGACGGGTCGCCTCCATGGCGTCCTTAGCCAGGCGCATGTAACCTTCCCAGCCCAGGAACTTCATCACCGACCATGCGGCGGCTGTGGGGCCTCCCGAACGCGCCCCCGAGATGGCGGGCGTGGCGTAAACGCCTCCGTTCCAGTCCGTATAGACGAAGAGTTGGTATTTTCTCAGCTCAGCGTTCCTGTACGTGATGGTGGAAGCGCCCTTGGACACGTAGCCGTATTTATGGATGTCGGCCGACATGGACCACACGCCCGGCACGCGGAAATCGAAGGGCGGGATGTGGTAGCCCAGCCTCTCCAGGAAGGGCAGCATGAACCCGCCCACGCAGGCGTCCACATGAAACCAGACGCCCTTTTTATCTGCCATGGCCGCCATCTGTTCGATGGGGTCGATGATGCCGTGGGGATACGAGAAGGCCGAGCCCATGGCAAAAACGGTGTTGGAGTTAAATGCCTTCCTAAAGGCATCCAGGTCGACCACCGATGCTTCGCTGGTTGGCACGATCACGGTTTTCAGACCCAGGTAATAGGCGGCTTTATTGAAGGCGGGATGCGCCGAGCGGGGTATGATCATCTCCGGCTCTTTCACCTGCGGGCGCTTTTCCCGGGCGTAGTCCCGGGCCGCCTTGACCGCCATGATAATGCTCTCGGTGCCGCCGGAGGTCATATTTCCTGCCGCTGTTTCGCCGCCGTGAAGAAGGTCTGCAGTCATGGCCACGACCTCGGTCTCCATGCGCAGCAGGCTGGGGAATGCGAAGGGGCTGAGCCCGTTCTCGAAGACGAACGTGCTGAGGGCGTTTTCCACCACCTTGCTGACTTCCTCCGAGGCCCTGAAGACCATGCTGAAAGCGCGTGCGCTCTTCCAGTCCATGTCATTTGATTTGAGCGCGGCTAACTCGTCCTTAAGCTTATCGCTGGGTAAACCTTTTTGCGGAAATTCCATAGCTGCCTGTCACCTCCCACCAAATAGTAGCCTTACAGGCCCGATAATTCAAGGGAGCGGCTCGGCAGGGGTTTGTCGTCAGGCCCGCTTATGGTCTGCTGTGCGGGTCACCTTGGCGACGGGGACGGACGCCATGGTGTGCATGGCTTTGGCGACCAGCGTTTTCTTTTTTCCGCTGACCGAGTAAACATCGGCCTCGGTAAAAAGGATATTATTTCCAGGCTTGGTTACCCGGCCGTGACATTCCAGGTACTCGCCGTCCGCTGGCTGAAAATAGTTTATCTTGTACTCGATGGTCAGGATGCGCCGGGTTTCCGGCACCAGGGAGTAACTTGCATAGCCTGCGGTATGGTCGGCCATGGTAGCGATCAGGCCGGCATGGGCGAAACCATCCTGCTGGCAGTGGCGTTTCTCGAGCTTAATCCTGGTGACGAAGGCTCCCGGCTCGAGGGATACAGGAACCAGTCCCAGGTATTTGGTGAAACCCTGCACGGCATCCTTTTTCAGGTATTCAAGCCTGGCCTTATCAACTTTCATGCAGCCTCTCCCCGATAAAAAGTCAGGCATTAGTATAACCCATCGGCCGTACAAAATTAATTACGGGCTATGGCGCTGTGCTGCTTAATGTGAGTGAGTACCTGCAGACGGCAATTGCAGGCCCTGTTTACGCTGGACTATTTTACTATACCCTGATATCGTAGATACGGCCTTTGGGCAATTAAAATAGTCGTGTTGCCGTATGCGGGCCGGATAAGGAGGCAAGACGATGGCAGAGGGAACTCAACTGGACCTCAGACAGTCGATACAGAGGCTTGCGGACCGTTTCAACGGACTGATACCGATTATGCTGGAGATGGGCATCCTGGAGGACATACTGCACAAAAAGATCATCATGTCCGAGAAGGGCGGTCCGAGCTACACAGTCAGCATCGTGCCGGCGGGGTTCAGCGTGGAGGATGGGGAGGACCCGTTTGCACACGCGCTGATGCGCACCACCGGGGAGCAGTGGAGAAAGATATTCGCCGGTGAAAAGCCTTACGCAGCGATTTTCCGCTTCGAACTCGACCCGCAGCGGGCCGAAATACCGCTCAACCAGATACCGCTGGTAGAGCGTTTCTCATCCATCATGCAGGCCATCGTCTCTTTACCGGGGTTAGGTTAATGACAGCTAAAGGGGTGAAACTGTGACGATTGCGGTTACCGAGATTATCAGCACCTGGGCCAGCGGCTTAAAATTCGAAGACATCCCTTCACGCACCATCACGTGTGCCAAAGAACAGGTCATCGGCATCGTCGCCGCTATCCTGGCGGGAAGCCGGACGGAGGAATGCCGGCCCCTTTACAAAGCTCTGCGCGATTGGGGAGACAGGGAGGAATCGACGGTCATCGGGGCAAATATGAAGACGAGCATGCGCAATGCCGGAATGGTGAATTCCATCGTCGCCCAGACACTCGAGTGGGAGGATTACCTGAGGTCACAGCATACCGGTGCATCGACCGTTCCCAATGCCCTGGCCGTGGGCGAGGCGGTTAACGCCGGCGGCAAGCAGTTCCTGACCGCGCTGGTGGCCGGCAACGAGATCTGCGGCCGCACCGGGCACGCCTATATAAAAAGCCACCTTTTCACCAACTCCTGCCCCAACCACCAGATCGATGCCGCGATTGTGGCCGGCAAACTTCTGGGATTGAACAAGGAAGAGATGATGGACGCCCTGGGCATATCCTGTTTCCCTCCGATGACACAGTGCTTTGCCGGCTGGTTCTCTCCCACCAAGGGACTTATTACCGGAGCTCCGGTGCATGCCGGGATCACCGGCGCCTGCCTGGCAAAGGCGGGTTTCAAGGGTTTCAGAAAGATAATTGAGCATCCGGACGGATTCTCATCGGCCATATTTGAACGTTACGACCTGGAAGAAATGGTGCGCGACCTGGGTAGCGATTGGCGGACGGATACTCATTCACCCAAGCTTTACCCGTGCTGCGGGTGGCTGGATGCGCTGATCGACTCGGCGCTCGATATCATGCGTGAGCACAGCGTCGACTGGAGGGACATCGACGGCATCGACGTGCAGAGCCCTACCGTCACCCTGCTGCTGAACAAGCCCAAGGATGAACTGATCGAGTTAATCGACCGTATCGCCACAACCGATTACCTGACCTGCGTGCCGCTCTACTTCAATTCCATCTATCCCCTGGCCGTGGCCATTGTGGACGGCGAATTGACGCCGTCGCAGTTTACAAAAGAGCGAATTATGGACAAAAAGCTCCACGCTTTCTTCGACAGGATTCACTTCACGGTTGACCCGTCCCTAGATGTAAAGGAGATGCAGGAAGGGATCAACAGCGGGGGCGTGAAGATCAGGCTGAAAGACGGTACCGGGTACAGCAAATTCACCGATGCCATGAAAGGTTCCTATAAAAACCCCATCGATATCAGGGAAAAACTGGAGATCTGCACCCGGCACATCCTGAGCAACCGGCAACGCGACGAGATATATGATGCTGCCGGCCGCCTGGACCAAATGGACAGCGTACGCGAGTTCACCGGCCTGTTGCTGTGACGGCAGACAGGCATCACCTGCATATGCGCAAATAAAGGGAGGTTTCGTTGAATGGCAGTTAAAACCGGCAAGCAGTATATCGACAGCCTGAGAGTAATAAAAAGAAATTCCTATATCCTGGGGCAGAAGGTCGACGATATAGTCGATCACCCCATGAACCGGCCGGCTGTGAACGCCATAGCCGAGAGCTACGATATCGCAAATATGGATGAGATGAAGGGCTTTGCAGCCCCGTCTTCGAAGCTGTGCAAGGGGCCGGTCAACAGGTACAACGCCCTCAGTTTGAGTGTTGATGACATGCTGGCCCGCGGCGAGATGGAGCGGACGGTCGGGTACAGGACGGCGGTCGGGTGCCCCCGCTCAACCGGGTATGACGCCATCAACGCCGTTTACAGCATTGCCTACGAGGTGGACCGTAAACATAAAACCCAGTATCTTAAAAGGTTCACGCGCTGGCTCAAAAGGGTGCAGGAGAATGACCTGGCCGTGGGCGGCGCTATGACCGACGTCAAGGGCGACAGGGAGAAAAGGCCGTCGCAGCAGGCCGATCCCGATATGTACCTGCATATAGTGGAGAGAAAACCCTCCGGCGTAGTGGTCAGGGGCGCCAAGGCCCACCAGACCGGCGCGGTCAACTGTCACGAGCACCTGGTGATGCCCACCCGCGGCATGAACGAGTCTGAAAAAGACTATGCCATCTGTTTCTCGGTCCCAATAGACGTGCCGGGCCTTTACCACATTTACGGGCGCCAGCCCTCCGATACCCGCAAACTGGAACCCGGGGCGTCCATGGACCTGGGCAACAGCCGCTTCGGCGGTTGCGAAACGTTGATGATTTTTGATGACGTCTTCGTGCCCTGGGAGCAGGTGTACCTGTGCGGTGAAAATGAGTACACCTGGCCTCTGGTGAACCGTTTCGCCATCGGCCACCGCGCATCCTACGGGCTGGCGGGCGGCGGAGTGGGCGACGTCGCTATAGGGCTGGTGGTAGCCATGGCTGAGGCCAACGGGGTTGCACACGATAAAATAATCTGGGACAAGATAGCCGACCTTATTATCTGCTGCCAGACCCTCTACGGCCTGGGTCTGTCCGCCATGCTTAAGGGCAAGCCCACTGCTTCAGGCATCTATTTCCCGGATTACGTGCTGGGTGGGGTGGCCAAGTATAACGCAACCACGCTGCCCTTCCAGATGCTGCGCATTACCCAGGATATCTGCGGAGGACTGGTGGCCACCATGCCGGCCGAAGCGGACCTGCGTCACGAGGTGATCGGCAAATATATCGAGAAATATCTGCGCGGCGCCGCGCAGGTGCCGACCGAGCACCGCATGCGGCTGGTGAGGTTAATCGAGTGCATGTCCCTGGGGCCGCTGTCAGCCGACCTGCTGACCATGGGCCTGCACGGGGCGGGCTCACCCTATGCGCAGAAAATGATGATTCTCAACGACTACGCAGAAAGGATACCCGGGCTGCGGGACCTGGCGCTTTACCATGCGGGTATCACAGATAAAATCAGCTGAGAGTATTTTAGTAGTGCACAGGAGGGAGGCCATGACGGAGAACATCGCAGGCCTGTTCTACGAGCAGGTTAAGAGCAATACGGGGAAGATTGCGCTCAGGCGTAAAAAGGACGGCAGTTATGTTGACATAAAGTGGGAAGATTACGGTTACAACGTACGCAAGCTGGCCTGCGCGCTGCTGGATCTGGGCCTGGCGGAGGGGGATAAAATAGCCTTATTCAGTTACAACTGCCCCGAGTGGGCATACATGGACCTGGCCGCACTCTCGCTGCGCGCTGTGGTTGTGCCCATTTACTTTAAAAGCAACGCGTTGCAGGTCGAATTTATACTCAGGGACTCAAAGACCAGGCTGATCATGGTGGGCGACGAGTCACAGCTTGCAACTGTGAATTCGATAAAGGGCCGGCTGCCGGACCTTAAACATGTTGTATTTGCGGGACAGAGGGCGCCGGGCAACGATGCGGCAATCCTGACCGTAAGCTCCCTGCTGGCCGGGGATGCCGCTAAAGCTGCGTCGGCTGAACTGGAGAGGAGGGTCGGTGCGATCTCGCCTGATGATATCGCCACGCTGGTCTACACTTCAGGCACCACGGGGGAGCCCAAGGGCGTCATGCTCAGCCACAAGAACCTGCTTGCCAACGTCAGGTCGGACCTGACCGCCGTCTCCATGGGCAAAGACGACGTCGGCCTTTCCTTTTTGCCCACCAGCCACGTTCTGGACAGGGTAGTGGTCCACTATATGAACATAGTTATCGGTGGCACCATTGCCTACGCAGGCAGCCTGGAGAGCGTACTTGAAGATATCATGCTGGTCAGGCCCAGCGCTATGTGCGGTGTGCCCAGAATGTTCGAGAAGATCTACAGCGGGATATTCGACCGCATCAACAGCGGACCCAGCGTGCAGAAGAAACTCTTCCACTGGGCGGTAAACGCGGGCAGCGCCGTGGTCAGCAGGCGTGCCGCCAAAAAGCCGGTCAATCCCTGGCTGAAGCTGAATTACGCCCTGGCGGATGCCCTGATCTTTGTAAAAATCCGCAAGCTGTTCGGCGGCAGGATGAAGCTTTTCGCATCCGGTGGTGCACACCTCCAGGAGGAGATCGACATATTCTTCCGTGCCATCGGTATACCCATTATGCACGGGTATGGGCTGACCGAAGCTACCTGCACGGTAACGCTCAATACACGAGACGACTTCAAGCCGGGCACACTGGGACGGCCGCTGCCCGGTGTGAAAATCAGCATCGGCGAAGACGGAGAGATACTGGTAGGCGGGGAGCTTGTCATGAAGGGCTATTACAACAGGCCCCAGGACAGCGCGGAGGCGCTGGCCGGCGGCTGGCTGCATACGGGTGATATAGGTTACATCGATGAGCAGGGTTACCTTGTGATGACGGACAGGAAAAAGGACATACTGGTTACATCGGGAGGCAAGAACATCTCGCCGCAGCGACTTGAGACATTGCTGCGGATCAGCCGATTTATTGAGCAGGCGGTCATAGTTGCCGAAAGTCGCAGGTTTGTTTCGGCCCTGATCGTGCCCGATTTTCTGCAGCTCAAACAATTCTGCACGGGCGCCCGCATCGAATATACCGTCCCTGAAGACATGGTTAAAAAGCCGGAGATCATCGAGCTTTACCGGGTGGAGGTGGACAAGGTCAACAGCAAGCTGGACAGCTACGAGAAGATCAAGAGTTTCGTGCTTTTGCCACGGGAATTAACGGCGGAGGCCGGGGAATTGACATACACGCTGAAAGTCAAGAGGCGTATTATCGATGAGAAGTACAGCGCCATCATCGATAAGATGTATCAATAGGGATAAATGGTCTAAAAGATGCGGCAAAACGAAAGAAGCGGCCTGCTGATAACGAGATAAACAAGCCATGGTATCCATGCCCCGATGATTATTGTCGAATCCTGGGTGAAAGGCAGCTGATTGTGACTGAAACGATAGCCAGGATAAGCAGGCTGACAATGCCCTGATCACCCGATACAGTGATGCTCAGCAGCGGGGGAATAAAGAAGAAATCGAAAGCGAGCACGCTGAGGGACGACGCCATAATGGACGGGCCGAATCCCAGGTATCTGGCTGAGATAGCCACGCACAGTATATAGAACATATTCGTATCGTATGGGTTGTAAAAAGGAGCGGCCTGCAATAAGTTTCCGGCCACTGTAACCACGACAACCATCCCGAAGGCGATCAGGTAAGCCCAGTAACGTCCGGACCAATTGATATTCATTGATCTCTCCCTTTCAGTATCTCCCTGGCTGTCTTCTGCGCACCGACCATCACGTTTACAACTCCGCCGCCGCTCTCGCTCTGGGCCCCGATAAACCATAGTCCCCGGATGGGCGTTTTGTGGGCCGGAGGTTTATTAGTCATTATGGGTGGAACACCGCCGAACGAGTGGTGTTTCAGGTGCGTGCGCAGGCGGAAATCCTCCGGTGTGAGGATGAGCCGCGTTTTCGTATGCCGGCGTAGGCCGGGTACGTGACGTTCGGCCTCCGCCACCAATTTGTCCGCCATCTCCTCCCGGCGGCTGCTCCACGAGCCCTCGGACAGCTTATCCGGAGCCACGGTATAGATCGTCACGGCGTGGCGGCCAAGCGGCGCCTGCGATGGCGAATGCAGGGACGGGACATAGATCAAAATCCCGTCTTTGCCCTCGTGATAGTCGCCCGTGCGCAAGCGTCTCACGGCAGTCTCCAGATCGTAAGTATTGTAGTAATAGCACAGCGCCACAGGCTGATAGGGCGTGGGATCGAAGTCTATCCCCAGGTGCACCATGAACACGGATTCCATCAGCCGGTTGTTTTCGATTTGTGTGATCAGTTCCGCAGGTAGCTGGTCGCGCCCTACCAGGTCAAAGAAGACCTCCCGCATCCCGCCGGAAGCCAGCACCACATCGGCAGCTTCAAAACGGCCGTCCGCCAGTTCTACGGCTTTTACTGTGCCGTTCTCAACCACGATCTTCTTTATCGCCGTATTCACCACCACTTTTCCTCCGTTTTCCAGGATTGCCCCCTTGACTGCGTCCACCAGCGTCTGGCAGCCGCCCAGGATGTAGCAGTAGGCCGCGAGGGCGCTTTTGGTGCCGGGGTAGGTGGGAATGCGTTTATCGAACGCTGTTTCTAGAGCTATGGCGGGCACCCCCAATGCGGGGAACTCGCTGGGCGCAGTGACGAAATCCGCCACGATCCCCAAAAAGACCGTCTTGAGGGCCGGCGATTGAAAATAGTGGTCCATCAGCTGGCCGCCATTCCATTTGAGCATACCCTTGACGGGCTGAAAGGCCAGCAGCATGCGCAGTTTGAGCCACAAAGCCGCCGGGCCGCTGGCGGTTTCCGCCTGGCGTGCCAGCGACATCAATCCGACCATCCGGTCGTAAAAGCGGTAGTAAGTATCCAGCTGGCGGCTCTCGGCCGGGAAAAGCTTCTTCAAGCGTTCCCGTCTCCAGTAGGGTCCCTCATATTCCACCGGTTTCTTCAGTGTGAAGTCTGGCATCGCGAGTTCACGGTCCTCATGCACCACTTTCACTTTATCGCTGACGCCCAGTTCTTCCAGGATCACCCGCGCCTTATCGCCGGTTGCGAAACCCTCCATGATGAGCGGGCCGATATCCCAGGAGAAGCCATCCTGTTGAACGGTGACGGTGACGCCGCCCGGAACCGAGAACTGCTCAAATACACTAACCTCGTGCCCGGCCTTGGCCAGGTATGCGCCGGCAGTCAGGCCAGACATACCCGAACCTATAATAACTGTTTTCATAATTCCTCCCGTCTGCACGGATCGTATTGTTACAGGCGCCGGCCCTTATCCAGCCTTTTTGCGGTCGGCCAATTCCTTGACCAGGGCATCGTGGCTCCTGCGTGTTATCGGATACCAGATCAGGAAGGGCAGGCTGGCTATGAGGACCACTGCCGGCACCACGGCAAAAAACAGGCGGATACCGAATAATGCCTGGACCGTCTGGTCAACGTTAGGCACATAACCGTACCAGCTTAGAGCCCAACCGCAGGTTGCAATACCCAGGGCGCCGGTGAACTTGGACAGAAAAGCCCAGACTCCGTAGTAAATCCCTTCGCGGCGCTCCCCCGTCATTTTTTCATCGTATTCCACCACGTCGGGCAACATACTCCAGGGGAAAACCCACTGGGCCGAGAAGCCTATGCCGGCGACCACTGCTACTGCGTAGATCAATGGTGTGGGACCGTAGGGAAAGAAGAAGCCGGTTATGATCGCTACCGAGGCGATGAACAGGCCCAGCGCATATGCGGGGCCCTTATTGATCCTGTCGGAAATCAGCTTGGCCGGGATGAGGAAGATGCCGATCGTCACCAGCATAGCCAACAGCACGAACGGGACCTGGTCCTTCATATTCAGCTGATACTGGATGAAATAGGGCACCAGGGCGGTCAGCATGGTAAAGCTGAAGCTGCTGAGGATAAAGGCGATCATAAGCACCAGAAAAGGCCTGTTCTTGAATACGGTGACGACGGCCTTGACAGGGGGAAGTTTGGATGGCTCTCCCGCCAGTTCGGGCCTCTCCTTGATCGACAGGGTCGTGATCAGGGTAGTGGTCACAGCGATGGCGCCGAAGACAGCGCCGGTGGCGCTCCATGCCTGCTGCATGTTCAATCCCGATCCCTGGAAAATTCCGGCCAGCATTGTAGTCAACGCTGCGCCCAGAATGTAGCCGAGGACGCTGTATACCATGCGGATCGAGGTCAGGCTGGCGCGCTCGTTGTAATCGCGAGTCAGCTCAGGGGTCAGTGCATAGTACGGTGTGGTGGTCATAGTATGGAAGGTGTCCACCAGCCAGAAGCTGCCGAGCACCGCAAAGAAGGCCGCCGCGCCGGTGAGGCCCACCGGCAGTGAGAACATGATCCAGGCGGCCAGGCCCAGCGGCACAGCGCCCAGGAGCATGAAAATCCTGCGCCGTCCGAAGCGAGACCGGGTGCGATCAGACCAGTAGCCGAAAAGGGGATCGTTTATAGCATCCCAGGTGACCTTGCCTATCATAAGCGCCAGACCCGCCAGGGCCGGGTCTATCCGCGCCACATCCGTATAATAAAAGAGCAGGAAAAACTGCATGGCGGATGTGATCAGGGAGAAGCCCAGGTCGGCCAGGCCGTAACGGAATTTAACGGACATGCTCAGTTTCTGATCCATATCTTCACCTCACAAATAATAGAACTTGTAAAGTAATCTCTACCGTGCCCGCAATATTTGGTCAACCCCGCTATTTCAGGTCCTGGATGATTGAACGGGCGATCATGGCCCATATCATAGGGTCTCCGCTGGCTCCGTTGTGCACCACGATCGCGTTACGGCCGGGGCTTATATAGATTATCTGCCCCCCCGGGCTGCCTGTAGCGGTGTAATCGTATGTCCCGTCCCGGTTAACGATGCCCCACCAGTGATATTTATAGTATCCGCCTGCGTCCTTCCAGTCCCGGTCATTCATCCACGGCCTTTTATCATTGGGATCGGGCGAAGTTGCCTCCGTGACCCAACCTGCAGGCAATATCTGCCTGCCCTCCCATTTGCCGTCGTTCAGGAAGAGACGTCCGAATTTGGCGAAATCGATGGAGCGCGCGTTGAATCCGCTGGCGGCCTGTTCAAGACCGTCCTGTTCGCTGTCCAGGCTCCAGGAAGCGGGGAACTCCATGCCCAGCTGACTCCACAGTTTTTCCTCTGTATAAGCGGATATCGTCTTATGGCTGGTGCGCTCAATGATCATGGCTTCTAACAGCGGGTAATAGTCGTCGTAGAGGAAATAAGCTCCGACAGCTTCTTTTCCTGAGTGCAGTTTAAGCAGATGAGAACGTGAATCGGGGATATAATACATCAAAGCTTCATCATAAAATGGCTGGGCAAGTATGAAGGCGTCGCGCGGAAGTAAGGTAAAGGCCACACCTGAATTCATCACCAGGAGGTCCCGGATGGTCATCGCGTCCAGCCCGCGGCCTTTAAGTTCGGGCAGGTAAGTAATCAAAGTGTCGTTTATGCTCCTTATATAGCCGTCCTGCACGGCCAGCCCGACGAGTGTCGAAGTGATCGACTTGGCCATCGAGAAAGACCTGTTGACCGAGTCGCGCTGGTAGCCGTTAAGGTATTTCTCATAAAGGATGGTGTCGTCCTTGATTACGATCAAAGCCGTCGTACCGGACTGCGCCAGGTAGGGCTCGAAATCGATTGTCGTGGAGTTGCCCGGGGGATATGTGTAGGTAACCTTAGCGATCTGAAGCGGTGTCTCCGCCGTCTTGAAATTGAAGACGGGGGGCTGGTTTTCCACGGCCCGCGTCGGGAACACACGATGGTAATCTTCGATCGTCGCCTCGTTGAAGACCAGCACACGGTACGCGTATTCGGGACCGTACATGATGGCAATGGTTGCCAGCAGACCCAGGAACAATACAACCGGCACACCGATGATGACTGAGACCGCGATTAAAATACCCTTCTTCTGTTTTGAAGATACGCCTGACATCACGCCCCCTTTACGAATTTGTCGCAGCCGGATATCAGCATCTAATCTACCACGGAAGAGCTTTCTCATCAATATGGTCCTTTATCCCGGTCGATAAACCCGATCTGGCAATGGTAGCTACAGTTCAAGTGGACGCCCATTGTATACTTGGATACACATAGAGTAATACGATATGAATAGGACAGTTAAAGCAAATATTGAGAAATGCGATAAATGGTATATCGGCTGGATAGATGAAGTACCCGGGACTAAAGCTTAAATACTGCTATGGCTGGATCCGGCTAAGCATAAAGCTATTTAATTATCGCTTCCCAAAAGGGAACCTTTTTAGTATTTACTACTGTCCTTTGTTTCTCTACTGTGACCGGTAGCTTAACCTCAACGGTCTGATCCTTTTTCACCTCTTTATCCCGTGTATCCGCCCATTTTAAGGTTGCACTACTAAAGGTAGAATATTCGCCACCGGCATTGCCCTGTATGATGATTGAAAGCCACCTGGCTCCGCTCGTGTCGATTTTAAGCAGAAGCGGATCGCTGCCGGTGGAATATTTCCCGATCAGGCGTGAGTTGCCGACCTTGCTATTGAATTCATTTAACCAGTCGCAATATCTTGCTTCCTGCTCATAAGGGTCCCCTGCCCCTGTGCGGCCGAATTCTTCAATTCTCTCCATATCGCAGGCTACGATTTCAGGGAACTGGCTGTAAGACGTGATCTCAACCGAAGTTATACTGTGGACGGGGACACTATAGCAGAAATACCAGAAAGGCTGGGTTACGCAGATGCTGCCCCATGTGCCGCTGGTTGTCCCCGTGTTATACCAGCCGTAAGCATTGATCACATCCCTACCGCTCCTGATGACTTCCTTTTGGACCTCCGTCCTGGTTTCCGTCCTGTACTCGGTCCTGTACTCCGTTGCGGTATATGTCTCCGTCACGGGGAAGCTTTTGTCCACGCAACCCCATAAAACCAGTGGGATCAAGATTGCCAGCAATGTTATTCTCCACATTCACGCACCTTCCTGCAATATGACGCCTCTGAACGTTCACCGGTCAGTAATGGGTATCCGTGGGGTTGGTGATGGTGGTGATGGTGGTGGTGGTGGCGCCGGTGTCGGCGGACGGGGCGGTTCAACGATTACCGGCGGTGGTATGAACCCTGAAGATTGGACGGTAATGCACTGCTGCTCCGAGGCATGGCCTAAAGGGTTCTCTGCGGTGAGGTAGTAGCAAGCGGACTTCATGATGATGATGTCCTCGCTGCCTGATGGTGATACAGTACGCTGGGAGCCGTCGCTTACCAGCTTGACCGTCAGGTTGTCTCCGGTCACGTTCCAGGTGAAGGTCACCGGGTCCAGGGGAGCCACGATGTTGCGGCTGGCAGTGAAGTTGATGACTGGAGGTGTCAGCGCTGCGGGCGGCTGGACCGGTTCCTCAACCCGCATGATGGTGAACGTCACCGTGGCTGACACGATATCACCCGTGGGGGAGCAGACCGTTATCTCGGCGGAGTCCTCCCGGGACTTCTCCCCGAACTTCCAGGCGACCTTTTTGGGCTTATTGTTGTCGCTGCCTTTAAAACCAGTTGGATAAACCCCCGGGCTGTAAGGCTGCTTATACTCGTATTCACTGGTCGTGGAAGCGTGGGCCTCATCCGTAAATGGTGGCAGGGAGATGCTTGAGGTGACCGGCGGATTGATTATCTCCACGCTGGATATGTATTCATCCCCGTGCCTGATGGAGATGATATGGGGATTGTTGACCTCGAATTCAAACTGCGGCGCCTCGCCGTCCTTTATCACCGGGTTCTTTACCGCCCAGCGCTTGATGCCCGGTATGATGGGTGTTGATGAACCGGGCCTGACGGACGATTTGATCCCCGTTGGTGGGGGAGGTGGAAGTTTATCCAGCAGTCTGACGCATGGTGGGGGTGTGATCAGGGGTTGTGCAGTTGGGGCCAGTGGATCGCCTGACTGCACGACGGCAACAGGTATTTCGGTCGTTACTAACTGGCCATCAGGAGATCGGACATCCATCACGGCGTCTGTAACTATAGCATGATGCTCACCCTCTTTGGTATCACCAAATTGCCATGCCATCTCATGATCTGCGCCCAATATAAAGTCTGCTCCATCCATAGATGGTGAAAAGTCAATATAATAACAGTGGCTGTCCCACCAGGCCTGATCACCGAAATCAGCTACACCATCCCACTGGCAGAGCGATACATTGCCTTTTTGGGTCCAAAAATCTTTGTTCTGGATATAACCGTAAAATGGCTTTCCATTTGAATTACCCTTATAGCCAACGGGGTAAATACCCGGACTGTAAGGTTGCCTCACGCCGTTTTCACTTGTAGTCGAAGCGTAGGCCTTGTCGTGCAGGGGCGTCAGCAATGTACCACTCTCCGTATCGGGCACGGCCTCTATATGATAGACAACCTCGCCGTACTGGGTGATGGTCACCGATGAGGCGTTGGCAGCCTCCCAGAGGAACACGGGCGCCTGGTCCTCACCTACAAACTGGCTTGCCATCTTGAAAGAGGTCATCTGCGGTGGCACCGGGGCAGGGGCTACCCCCCAATCACCCCCCATATGATTTAATTGTTTACCACCGCAGGCGAGAGGCAAAACCACCACCGTGATAAATAACACCAGGACGGATATAACAGACAGCCTCTTAATCATTACCCCAACCTCCCGTTCAAAGTTAATCGTCCCCTATATGATGATAGGATTATAAGCCTGAGAGATGTATATTTCAATAAAGATGTACTTATTTCATCATTCAGTGAGTTTCATACAACCTTATTTATATATTGTTATAATACTGCACATGACACAACTCAATCATCTTTTCTCACCTATTCAGGTCGGCAAAATGCAATTGAAAAATCGCATTGTGCTGCTGCCGATGGCCCTGTATGCAAATGGCGGTATGCCATCCGACCGCCAGACGAAGTTCCTGCTTGAAAGGGCGCGTGGCGGTGCGGGAGCAATCTGCATACCGCTTAATCTCGTTCCCGGAGGTTCGGAATTCGTGGGTTCGATGACCTGCGATGTATCCGAGGAAGGTTTCATCAAGCCGCTCAGGGAGTTGACCCGGCAGGTGCATGACTGCGGCATTCCCATCGTCGGGCAACTCATTTCGCTCATGCTGTGGCGAAAGAACGCCGGGGCCCCGCTGGAAGTGGTTGGCCCCTCCGAGGTGGCGCTGCGTCCCAGGGCGCATAAGCCCCGGGCCATGACTGTAGAGGAGATTCACCTGTTCAGCAGCCAGTACGCTGAGGGTGCCGGAAGGGCGCGGGAAGCAGGATTTGACGCCATAGAGATCATGGGCGGGATCGGGGGGACTATCAGCAGGTTTATGTCCCCGGCTGCCAACCAGCGGCAGGACGAGTACGGCGGCACATTTGAAAACAGGATGAGGCTGCCGCTGGAATTAATGAAGGGGATTAAGCAAAAGACGGGCGATGATTACACCATCCTGTGGAGGTATTCCGGCCATGAGTTCGTTGATGGCGGATATGACGAGGAAGAAGGAAGTAAGATAGGCCGTGCCCTGGAATCCGCCGGCGCGGGCTGGCTGAACCTTCAGGTGGGCTGGCACGACAGCACGATGCCGCTGGTTACGAAAGAGGTTCCCCAGGGCCGATTCGTCTATATCGCTGAAAGGATCCGCAAATCAGTCAGTATTCCCGTGGTCACGGGCTACAGGATCACCGACCCTCAGATGGCCGATCGCATCGTAGCCGACGGGAAGGCCGATCTGATCGGGATGGCGCGGGCCCTGATCAGCGACCCGGAGCTGCCGAATAAGGCTGCTACCGGACGCATCCACCAGATAAACCGCTGTATCTGCTGCTGCCGCTGCCTGGACCAGGGACTTGCGCAGCACATACCGGTCGAGATATGCAGCGTCAATGCCAGGATGGGGGATGACATCCTGACGGACATCGTCCCGGCGCCGGTCAAGAAGAAAGTCCTTGTCGTTGGAGGTGGACCGGCAGGTATGGAGGCGGCCAGGGTGGCGGCGCTGAGGGGTCACAACGTGACCCTGTGGGAGAAGTTGCACCACTTGGGCGGATTAATGCACTATGCCAGCATCCCATCGGATAAATGGGAAATCGGGTATTTCGTCGATTATCTCTCGGGTCAGATGCGTGAGCTTGGAGTAAACGTTGTCGTCGATAAGGAAGCTGATTGTAAAGCGATTATCGATGAAGGCGCGGACGCGGTTATACTGGCGACCGGCTCTATACCCTGTGGTTTACAGGTACGGGGTAGCGACGGGGCGAAGATAATCACGCCGCTGGATTTTTTAAGCGGCCACAATACCGTGGGAGCGAATGTCGTCGTCATCGGTGGGGGAACGATAGGGTGCGAGATTGCCGGCATGATGGCGGCTGAGGGCAAAAAGGTGGCGATCCTAGAGATGCTGGAAAGGGTCGGCAGGGACATTGGCCCGACGGAGCGCTTCATTATCCTGTCATCGCTCAAGCGACAGGGCGTATCCATAGAGGTGGCGACCAGGGTGGTGGAGATCAGCGGAGCAGGTGTAATAGCCATCCAGGATGGACGCACGAGGCTTTTCGAAGCGGACACGGTCATAGCGGCGACGGGTATGCAGCCGTACAACGAACTGTCGCTTGGCCTGGCCGCAATGGGCCGGGAGTTCTACGCCATCGGCGATTGTGTCGAGCCCAAAAAAATCGGGGAGGCCGTTAAAAGCGCCTACCGGACGGCATTGAGAATCTAGTAAAGCTCAATATCGATTTCTATGTCAACTGCACGTATTGCGTACCAGCGTAATATAGTAATTGATCATCTCTCCATAGTTGGATATGGAGATCCTTTCGTTCATCCCGTGCAGCATGTCCAGGTCGTCGCCGTACAGTCTCTCCGGCAGGAAGCGGTAGATATTGGGCGACAGCCCTATGTAATGAATGCAATCGGTGCCGCCTATGCTGATCATAGGCGCGACCAACACATCCGGCATTACCTCGCGCACGGTCCTGGTTAATAGCTTGAAACTCGAGGCATCGGTGCTCGACACCGGTGAGGGGTCATTAGCGAATACGGGAGCCGGCTGAATCTTCACGCGGGGATCATTGATGACCGCTTTGACCCGGTCGGTTACGCTTTGCATGGTATCACCCGGCAATATGCGGAAATTTACGGTCGCGACAGCCCTGGCGGGCAGCACGTTATCCCGCTGGCTGCCTTCAAACATGGTTGGGGCTGCAGTGGTCCTGATAGTGGCATTGGTGCCCGGTGACGACGAGAGATCGCCCTCTATTACCGGACCGAACAGCCACATATTGGCGAAGATCATTTTATATGGGAAAGACATCTCCGGTCCCAGGTACTCGAATAAGGCGGCGGCGGGCCCGGTCATGCGGATGGGGAAGCGGTTGTTTTGCAGTTTGTCTATGGCAGCGGCCAGGATGCCCACGGTAGTCTGGTCGGGAGGCATGGAGGAAGCGCCCCCTGCAGACTCCGCCACTAATTCCAGGGAGAGGTAACCTTTTTCAGCCACCGCGATCAGGGCCACAGGAGATTTCACTCCCGGCACCGCGCCCTGCGTTACAAACATCCCTTCGTCGTAAATAGAGTCAAACTGGATGCCCTGCGCCTTGAAATACTCGGCGATTTTAGCAGCGCCCTCCTGTCCTCCCACCTCCTCATCAAAGCCCAGTGCAATATAAATCGTGCGGGACGGTTTGAAGCCGTCCTTGATCAGGTATTCCGCCGTTTCGAGTATGCTCATCAAAGAGCCTTTGTCATCGATTGCCCCGCGGCCCCAGACGGATCCTTCGGCTATATCTCCCGAGAAGGGTTGATGCTTCCAGCCTTCCGCCGGAGCCGGCACCACGTCCTGATGGGCTACCAGGAGTATGGGCTGCTTCTGGCTGTCGCTGCCTTTCCAGATATACAACAGGCCGTAGTTATTGATTACCTTCGTGTCCAGAGTGGACTTGATCAGGGGGAATGATTTCCCCAGATAATCCTGCAGAGCGGTAAATTCAGTGTAGTCTACCCGGGAGTAGTCAATGTTGGAGACAGTCTTGAATTTCAGGGCGCCGGAAAGACGTCCGGTAGCTCCGTCTAAATCTATGGGATAGCTGACCTTCTGATCGACTGCCACCTGCTTTGAGCTAAAAGTTGCCGTCTTGATGGCGACTGCGGCTGCCAGGACAACGATTACAGCTGCGATGCAAATGAGCGCAATAACCCATACCTTCATTTTCTTCATCTTAAGCTCCATTTTTGATATTACTTTATATATTACAGGGGGATCCCTTGCTCCAGGAGGGAGCGGGCAAGACTCCCGCGGGAACTGCCATTGATAGTCACTTCGATTTGAGCTGCAGTGGACCCCGTGCATTTCATGATCAGAAGAGAATCGTAGATCTCATCTATATCCATGGTAAACGCTGAGTGTTGAATGTCAGCGTGCCTAACACGGCATCCATTGACGCCGAAGGCGGCGCCGCGTGCGGCGTCGATATAGAGGTCGCCCCAGCGGATCTGGGCCAGTGCCGCCGCCGCGACGGCCGTGCCGCCTCCCCAGTCGGGCATAACGTAGCCCTGGATCTTAGCGTCGAGCCCCGCGTGGCCGTAGTTCTCGGCGACCGCGCCCCGGTCGGCCGCGGCCATGGGTCGAACGTTGCCGGGTGCCACCAATCGATGTTCCTCGAGGTACATCAGGGTAAAGGCCGCGCGCAGGGCCGAAATTCCGCGTTGGAACAGTTCAGCTTCCCCGGTGATCCCGTACCACTCCATCAGCAGGGGTGCGAACAGCGCCTGGCGCGCGTCGTTCCACTCGGCATCGTTATTGATGCTGGCAAATCCGCCGCGCGTGTCAATATCCAGGAAAGGCGCGTTCCAGATCTGCTGAAACAGCAGCAGCAGGTCCAGGGCCGCGCGTCCGTAGCTCAGGTAACGCTGATCGTGCGTGCACTGGTACAGGCTCCCCAGGAGTTCGGCGGTCCATGAGATACACAGACTGCCCTGGGGCGGGATGCCGGTGGAGACGTCCTTCCATCTCAGCGACTTGGGCGAGCAGGAGAAATAGACCTCGGTATCGAACCATGCATGCCGTGGGAAGACACGTTCGATGATGAAGTCCGCCACCCGCCTGGCTGATTCGAGGTACTCCTCCCTGCCCGTAGTCCTGAAGAGGGAGGCCAGAAACATACCGGCGGCGGCGCTCGAAGCGCTTTCCGCCAGGGCCGGCGCGGCAACGGGCGTGCCGTCTCTGCGTACGTTTACCGAGGTCGGGATGGCCCCGGAGGGAAGTTGGGCAGCGCGGAAAAAGTCACCGAGACCTGTACACTTCTCGCGGAAAATCGCCTCCCCTTTCTCCAGGAAGTGGTCGGCGGCCAGCATCCACCATCCGGTAACCGCCGCATTGGGCGTGTGATAGCTGCTGGTATATCTCCAGACGCGTGTGCCGGGGACCCATCGGGGGTGTTTTTCATCTCCCGCGAACACGGACGGGAAAATGCCGGCCCGGGACGGCGCAGCCAGGGCGAGGTTCCACATGGCGCGGGCGTGCTGCTCAAGGCCGCGGTCCCGCCATTGACGGGCATAGTGCATCAGGCCGAAGGAAGTCCGCATATTATTCATGAATATGGTGTTCCAGAGATGGGGGTGAATGCCTCGTGAATTCCAGGCAATGAGCGAGAGTTTATCACGCAGCGATAGAGTCGGCGTGAACAGGTAGTTCATCGCCACGCCCAGGGTGGTATCGCTCGGCAGTTTCTTCGAGCCTTCGTTAAGTCCGGGCCGCACGATACGCGCGCAGATACCGCCGCACTCCTTTCCGGACAGGCTGAATCCACGCCACAGGCCATAGCTCTCGAAGGTGTTTTCAAATGCCAGCCGCGCGTACTGTTCAAAGGGCAGGACCTGAGGACCGATCGAGGATGCCAGGTTTTTCTCGCCGTAGCGTCCCCAGAGGAAACGCAGTACCGACTGATATGCCAGAGGTCCAGCTTCGAGATCGAATAGCAGCGTAAACCCAATCCGGAGCGTGTCGCCCGGCTGCAGGGTAGCCGCGGACACTGTCGGGGAGTAGTAGACGTGGCCGTGAGGTTTGTAATCCTGCAGGGCGTAGCAGAGCCGTGGGGCGAGGTCAGACTCTTGTCCCTTTCGCGGAAGGTCGAAATTCAAGACCGTGCGCAGAGGGCTGGCGTCGTACAAATCCAGGTGCGGAATGAGCGCTACCTGAACGCCCGCATGCTGAGCGATCAGGCAGGGTGAACGGAATACGTGGTCTCCGATGACGTCCCCGGCTCGGGACTTCAACGAGGGAATCCAGGCGTAATCGAGCGGCTCGCCGGGCGCGCGGCCGGCGCCGGGCGGAAAGATGTACCTGTGGCCGAAAGCTACGACCTGCAAAGGATTTAGGGCGGTCAGCTTTGTGGTCACGTCGAAACCGAGCGCATCTGCAGCTTCGGTGAAAGCCGTCTCAACGGTCAGATCGGGCCGATCCAGCCTTGCCGCCATTTGGGAGGTCGAAGTATAGCACGTTGCGCGCTTCCTGTTGCCCTTAAGCTCAAGAACGATGTCGCCCGAAGCATCCCCGGCTAGCAGCAAGATGCCTTTTTGGGACGTGAAAGTCTGGGAATACCCGCCATCGGACAGGCGGAGATCCAGCGAGAACGCCGGTTCAGAAGACTTTTTCATAAAACCACCACACGGCTTGCTGCCGTTTACTCCTTGCCACTCTATTAAACAAGGCTGTCCTATCTTACCGCGTGGAGCTTCTCTTATCAACACCGGAAGCGTGGGTAATTGATACAGCTCCAACCTCAAATCCGTCACCGAGTACCCGCTCACGGATGAAGATATGAAAGAAATCGCAGGCATCGACAGGAATTGCAGGCTTATCAAGGGGCAGGTATTTCTCTGGCAGGGCGCAGATAGCTGGGAAGATTTATGGGATGTAGACGGAGAGAACAATACAAAGTAGTTACGGGTACTTTTTACGATTTAATATTGATTACAGTTTTAAATTAGCTAATAATCCGACGGTTACCCAGCTTGCCGCCTCCTATGCATAAATAATATACCGCCTGCTAAGGTAATTAATATCAACGTAAGGCTGATATAGAGGATTATGTTGGGATCGGTAATTTCATCCACTGTAAAACTGCCGGCGCTGACGCTGCCCACGTAAACTGAATATGTGCCGGGCTGGTTCCGGCTAACGTTGAAGCTCACGGGCAGGGTGCTTCCACTGTTAACGTTCACTCCCTGGCTGGCTTCCTCCCGACCATTGACATATAGCTTCACATTCAATACGCCATTGACGGTACTCTTATTAACAAGAGTCACATCGACAATCACGGGCGTGCCCGGGGTAACCTTGGAAATTGACAACGAGGCACTTTGCACTACCACGTTAGGAAGTGCTACAGCTGCTGCTACTGGTGGTGGAATATAGGGCGAGGATGAAGGTGGCCTTGTATAAAGGGCTCCTGGAATTGCCGGCGCGCCCGGGTCGGTTATTGTACCATCAGCATGGCCGTCGGCATCTTCCGGACCACCATCTCTTAAGGTGAGCGTGAGCACATTATCGCCATCATTGTCACCGAGGATAGAGGTGACATCCAACCATCGTCCATTGATGCATTTCCAGTACTGGGCGTTTGCCGGCATGTTGAAAGGGAGTGTGATGGTTACGGTCACGGTTGAACCGGGAGTAAGATTGGAGATGTTGAACGAAAAGAAGCCATACGGGAAGCTATAGCCCGCCAGGGTGCCGCATGCCGTTTCGGTCAATGCGGTCAGGTTATTAATGGAGCCGCCGCTGGTGGTAAAGGTGGCAATGCCGGTGCCCGTGGCGGTATCGACAGTCTGTGTTTGCTGTCCCGCCCTGTTAACGGTAAATCCTCCGTTCAGGGTATTGGTTACCCAGGGCGTAGTTACCGTTACATTTCTGGCACCGGGTGAAGCGTAGGATAGGATAGTAATATTTGCACTTATCTGAGTGTCGTTATCTACTGTGTGGCTATTAACTGAGACATAACTACCCAGGGCGCCAAACCTCACAGAAGTTACTCCGGTGAAATTGTTGCCCGTTATGATAACGTCCAGCGTCTGACCCTGGATACCAGAGCTCGGGTTAACCGAGGTAATGGTGGGTGGTGGTGTTCCCTGAAGTTCGTAGGCGCCAATATCATAGCCGTTTAGCATGGGTCGCGGAAAGCCGTCGCCGCGCTGGTCGGTCTCCGGGCCGCCAACCGCAGCATTGAATGCCGGGCTGTTAATGGTAATGGCCTGAGTGAATGTGGGACCACCGTTATCCTGCAAAGGGCCGAGGAGCGGGTTTGTGTTGATCTGGTCCCTGGACGGATCGAACCCGCAGCTGTTCTGGCTATCGATGTTGTGCCCCGACGTGATGATCGATCCAAGGTAATTGTAGCCATTTTCAGGAACATTGTGGGCAACAATCGTATTCTCGAAGGTCGCGACAGGGGTATATGGCGGGCCCGGATTATTGCCGCATGTTATCCATTTGTTTGCGAAGCCACCTCCGTGGGGATCCGGATTTGCAGACACAGTGTTATTATCTATAGTTACATTCAAAAAGTTGGCATTCCCCCCGTTGTATATACCACCACCCAGGGGTGGTGGCATAACAGGACCTTCATAGGGTACACCGGTTGCTAACGTCTGAGGCCCAATCACACTGTTCTCATAGATTGTGCAGTTGGTCAGCGACATCGAGTAGTCACCATCCAGCTCATGTTGGTCTACAAAGTTGGCGATGCCTCCACCGACCAGACCAGCGCGGTTACCGCTCAGGGTGCACCCGTTCAATGTAATCTGCCCGGAGTTGTAGATGCCCCCTCCCATCAAATCCGCAATATTGTTCTTGATCGTGCAGTCGTTCAGTGTAACTATGTGCCCATATTTAACATAAACACCACCCCCGGCGCCCATTGCTCCTACTGCATGCCCATTCTGAATCGTAAACTCGGATATTATATTATACTGGCCCACGATGCTGGCTATGTGTAGGACGCTACCACTCCCACCACCGTCAATGATGGTATCGGGAGCGCCTGCACCATTCAGGTTCAGATTCTTGCCAATAGCTAGATTCTCAGAATAAGTCCCGGCGTCCACGTTGATCGTGCCGTCGGCCGAGATTCCATCTATTGCATTCTGAATTTTTCCACTTCCGCTAACATCGATGGCAAACACAGTAAAGCCATTTATAGGCACCGGGTTTGCGGTTAAAATGAACTTGGTTGTCGAGGGGTTGCCCGTGCCACTTATGGTAACTGATTTTCCAACTGTAACAGTTTCGTTATACGCCCCTGCGGCTACATCGATGGAGGAGTGAATAGCAACAGTATCGACAGCATGCTGGATGTGGCGCCAGGGATGTGCCTGTGATCCGTCATTAGAATCATCGCCACTCAAGCTAACGTAAAATGCCTGAGCTGACTCCGCCCTGCCTTCTGGTATCAGCGATAAGACTAACGGCAAGACCAGTGCTGCGAGGAGCAATATTGCGGATAACCTGACTGCTCTTACCATTTAACCCTCCTAAACTGAAGCTGCCAACTGACTATGCCAAATTCGAATGATACAGAGTGGCGCAATATCCACACCCTACTATCTGATGATACGGTATCATACATAGAAATTATTGTAAATAGTATGTGCATAAACAGTTCAGAGATAAAGCCCGACTTCGATGATAACCCGAACCATGCAGTCAACAAGTTAAACGTTCTGGCTTTGCGCGGCGTCATCGCCGCGGTAATGTCTCTGGTTTCATAGATAGATACGAGTTTGCTGAGCCCCGAGTTGAGATTGAGACAAACCTGAGGTTTGGGTGGAACCGTACTTGCATCAATGCCCTGGCATCAACTTTATCCTGCACTACCCTAATATAGCTATGTTAATGCAACGATATTACGGCCCGTTGATGAAGCTGCGGACGCTTGACACGGTACCCCAGCCCGCAGCGTTGTGGGCTAATACATACCAGTAGTAGGTGGCGCTGGTGTTGGGAAAACCGCTGACAGTTTTACTGCCCACATAGCCCACTCCACCAGAATATATATCGGTGCCGGTGAAGCTGGAGTTTGTATTCACCCGCAGATAGTAACCATCTATTCCTGTTCCTGTTGGCGCAGTCCAGGAAAAGGTGACTTGTGTACCGGGTACATGAGCGCCATCTAGTGGCGAAGAGAGCGGGGGCGCCCCGGGCAGACTGAGAGTGGCGCCGTTGACGAAGCTGCGAGCGCTGGAAGCCGGGCCCCAGCCGGCGCCGTTGTGGGCAAGCACATACCAGTAGTAGGTGCCGCCTGTATTGGGGAAACCACTGACAGTTTTACTGCCCACATAGCCCACTCCACCGGAATATATATCGGTGCCGGTGAAGCCGGAGTTTGTATTCACCCGCAGATAGTAACCATCTATTCCTGTTCCGCTTGGGGCAGTCCAGGAGAAGGTGACCTGGGTGCCGGCAACATTGGCGCCAGGGGCTGGTGAAGAGAGCGGGGGCGCTCCCGGCAAAGCGATAGCGGCGCCATTGATGAAA